>Ga0105095_10000005_pt1 | contig 79933 bp, 66 predicted proteins | sample PPLLak2March2015_2_FD_79180 | JGI IMG/M metagenome (GOLD analysis project Ga0105095, IMG submission 79180) | Freshwater sediment microbial communities from Prairie Pothole Lake near Jamestown, North Dakota, USA - PPLs Lake P8 Core (3) Depth... | ecosystem: Environmental > Aquatic > Freshwater >...
CGGCCTGCTCGATCACCTGCCGGGCAGCCGCATCCACGGCCCCCGCGCTCACCTCCGGGCCAGCCGCGGCACGACCGGCCGCGGCACGACCGGCCGCGTTTGCTTCAGCTACGATCCTGGCAATCTGTTCCATCTCGGGCTCGACTCGTCCGATGGCAAAGGTGCGCGTGATATCTGAGATATAACCATCGAAGGACGCTCCCCAGTCAATGACCAGCAAATCGCCTGTCTGCAGAGCTCGATCTGTGGGGCTGGCATGTGGATTGGCGGAATTCGGTCCTCCGGAGACAATAGGGGAGAAGGGCATCTCTGGATCGGAGCCGGCGCGCAGGAGCTGCAGCGTCAGCTCGTTCGCCACTTCTCGCTCTGTCATGCCTGCTTTGATCATCGGCAGGGTCGCCAGGAGCGCATCTTGAGCGATCGAGACAGCCTTGCGCATTGCATTGAGCTCAGCAGCGTCTTTGAACATACGAAGAGCGGCGGGTGTCTCCTCCGAGGAGACAAATTCCACTGCTGGCATGGCGGCCTCAAGCAAGCGCAGCTCGAGCACCCGCAGCCCACGTGGTTCGACGCCGATCCTCTGCCTGCCATCCATAGCGGCTGCGAGAGCTGCCTGCTGGAATATCCTCTTCCATTCCGCAGAGTCTTCGCCGTAGTGAAATACTTTCAACGCGTACGGCAGATGGGCCACTTTTGCCGCCTCGAGCTCGGGAAGGACGATAACTGGCTGAGCATCAGGGATAAAAAAAACGACAACCGGTCGTTCCATCAAATGAAAATTCAGTCCGGTAAGATACTTTAAGCTGGGGCCGGGGTTGAGGACGAAAGCATCCAACCCGGCGGACCGGATGGCGCTTGCCATACGTGCCTGGCGAAGTGAATAGTCGATTTTGGCTGAGTCGGGCATTATAGATCTCCGCTGCTTGGGAATATGGAGGTGATTATAGCCCGAGTCAGGTTCTGGCGGTAGATTCAGGCGCGTAAAGTAAGATCGCCTGTTTGTGTTAGAATCTTTCCCTATGGCAGAGAGATCCCAAGCTGGCAGCCCGATGTTCGAGCTGCCCTTGTTCCCGCTGAACACGGTGCTCTTCCCAGGTATGCCGCTGCACCTGCACATCTTTGAAGAGCGGTATAAGCGCATGGTCCAGTTGTGCCTGGAGCGTAATGTGCCATTTGGCGTCGCTTTAATCCGCCAGGGGGTCGAAGCCTTTGGCCCACCAGCCGAGCCACATCCGGTGGGCTGTACAGCACGCATTATCGAAATGGAGCCGCTCAGCGAGGGGAGGATGAATATTGTGGCTGTCGGTCAGGAGCGCTTCCGCACCATGCTGCTGGATCGCAACAAGGCTCCATTCTTGACCGGGATTCTGCAGGCCTATCCACTGTCGGATCTTGATCCTGAAGTGGTAGAGAACGCGGGGCAGCAATTCAAGCCGTGGCTGCAGCGCTATTTGCTGATCCTTGCCCAATCGGAGGGCCTGGAGCTGGAGTTGCCAGAAATACCTGATGAACCGCATGCCCTGGCTTACCTGGCAGCCATCAGCCTGCAGGTGTCGAACAACGAGAAGCAAGAACTACTCACCATTGAACAAACTGCCGAACTACTGGAACGCCTTTCATCAGTCTACCGGCGGGAGGTGGCGTTAATCCGAGGAGCCTTGGAGCGTAAACCGGGCAGCATCGAAAGCTTTTCGGTGAATTGATCGGCTGCCCGCCGTAGGGCGCAGACCCTGGCAATCCTTCAAAGGCGTATAAATCTATAACGGCGCTGCACCGGCGCTTGACAGTGGAGAATGGCTAAGATACAATTCCATCCGCCATGCAATAGGGGCCTGTAGCGCAGTTGGGAGCGCACTTCAATCGCACTGAAGGGGTCGAGGGTTCGAATCCCTCCAGGTCCACTCGTTGACGGATCGTTCTAGTAACAGTACAATTTGAAAACTTCATCCAGGGCCCATAGCGCAGTTGGGAGCGCGTCTCAATGGCATTGAGAAGGTCGAGGGTTCGAATCCCTCTGGGTCCACAGCATAAAGTAATACGATCCATTCTAAGTGCAATTTTACTAATGAGGAAGCCCCGCGCACAAGGCGGGGATTCTGCTTTTGTGCAACAGCAACTGATGTGCTAGAAATTCAAGAAGCTGCACTGCATAGGGCTGATGTATTCGACAGTTCGCGTCGTTGGGTTCGTCCATGTCAGAAATCTTGGCATAGAGATCCGTGATCGGATCGAAATCGACCTTTAAATAACATAATGTGACAAATGTCACTATATATGCACTCATTTTTTCTATATACTCTCAATAAATGCTTGGATGTATGATTGAACGATTGTGGGGATTTGGTTATAAGAATTTCCCCTCACGGTAAGTTTGATTCATTGTGCGAGAAGAATATTATCTAGTGGTGGAAAGGAGGTGAGATTTACCCGATCAGTAAATCCCGGGCAATCAATTGCACAGCAGCTGATCAGAATTGGGGCAGTGGCGAAATTTGAAGATTATTCCGTATGGATCTCGCAAGTGACCAACAGCAGGGAAACAACGATAGTCGCTAGATTATGGAGGGAAACATGACTGGCAAACACTTATACATTCTCACATTGATCATTATATTCGCAATGCTGCTCACTCTTTTTGTAGGGTCGGCGCTGGCACAAGACGAACCCAGTTTGACACCGACAGAACAATTAGGGAAACTGATTTTCTTTGACAACAACCTATCGATCAATGCGAACCAATCCTGTGCATCCTGCCATGCCCCCGAGGTGGGGTGGACCGGACCACTTGGGGAAATTAACGCCCATGGGGCAGTCTACGAGGGCTCAATACCTGGCGCCTTCGGCGACCGCAAGCCACCCAGTTCGGCATATGCCACCCAGAGTCCAATTCTGTTTATAGACAAGAAAGGCCTGTGGGTGGGAGGCAATTTCTGGGATGGGCGCGCTACCGGTGAGAAGCTGGGCAATCCGGCGGCTGACCAGGCCCAAGGCCCCTTCTTGAATCCAGCTGAGCAGGCACTTTCTACAGCTGCAGATGTAGTAACACGGGTCTGTGCAGCTTCCTACGGCAGTCAATTTCGGGAAGTGTGGGGAGATGATATCTGCAATCCAGAGAATGTAGATCTGGCATACGACGATATCGCACTATCGATAGCTGCTTACGAGGCATCTCCGGAAGTGAACTCTTTTACCGCAAAGTTCGATTATGCGGCAAAAGGCAAAGCCAAGCTGACCAGACTTGAGCAGCGCGGTTACGCCCTGTTCCAGGGTAAGGGAAAGTGCAAGCTGTGCCACCTCAGCAGCGGAAAGCAGCCCCTGTTCACCGATTTCACTTATGACAACCTGGGCGTTCCTAAGAATCCAGAGAACCCCGTATACAGCTACAATCCAGACTTCATCGACCTGGGGCTGGGAGGCTACCTGGAGAATGCCGGATATCCACAGGATGTGTATCTGGCGGAGTACGGCAAGGTCAAAGTGCCTACTTTGCGCAACGTGGATTTACGATCGGAGGCTGGTTTTGTCAAAGCCTTCAGCCACAATGGCTATTTCAAATCCCTGGAAGGGATAGTACACTTCTACAACACACGAGATGTGCTGTCGGTCTGCCCCGGTGATTTCACGGAAGCCGAGGCGTTAGCTGCCAATTGTTGGCCCGAACCGGAGGTGGCTATAAACGTCAACACCAGCGAGCTGGGAGACCTCGGCCTGACCCCGGGCGAAGAGGCCGCGATCGTAGCTTTCCTCAAGACTCTATCTGATGGGTACCATAATCCCAGCCGGATTTTCATCACCCAAGGCTTGTGGGATCATTAGCTGCAGATAGTTCTGTGTTGAATTAATAACGGCAAATCAACTTGATCCAGGCTCACTTGCCGGAAAATGCGACGGGGGCGGAGAGTATCCGCCCTCGTCAATGTTTATTCACCTATCCTATTGGATAATAACGTTCTGATTTTCACATCAAGATGGCACGGCAACAAATTGAAATGAATGGGGAAGGCAAGCCCACCTCGTTCGCCTGGGTCGGAAAAGCCTGTGATAAAATAGATATCAGTTCTTAGGAAGGGAAGTTTAGGATCAAGCAGATGAGCGCTGATCCTGTTTTATATAGATAGCCAGAGCAAGAGTAGTAGGCTATCCGGCAGCGAACCGGGATAGAGAGGTGGAAGCCCGGTGATGTACCCCCGGAGTACATGATCTACTTAGCCGAACTCGCTTGCCGACCATTTTCTGGTATGGCTTTTCAGGTGGATGCACGCAGCCGAGATTTGGCTGAAGTGCTGCAATCTGAAGCGGGAGTCGCCCGTTACAGCGAATCAGAGCGGCCTTTCAGCGCGCTTTCAATGGGCGCTGCAGGCAAGCAGGGTGGTACCGCGGAGCAGCCTTCGTCCCTGATGGGATGAAGGCTTTTTGTTATGCGCTGAACATTTACAACCTGGACGGATGCCCGTATCAGTATCAATCCCTGATCAAGGCTCGAGGGTATACAGGAATCCTTCCACAACAGCCGGGTCAAAGTGTTTACCCTCCAGGAGGCGCAGCTCGGTAACAGCCTCCAGATGGCTGCGTGCTTGGCGGTACACACGATGATGAGTCATGGCTTCATATGCGTTCACCACTGCCAGGATGCGTGCCCCCAGGGGTATCTCCTCGCCGCGCAGCCCTTGCGGATAGCCGCTGCCATCGAATTTCTCCTGGTGGGCATAAATATCAGGAGCAATATGCTGTATCTTCTTCAAAGACTTGACCATGTTTGCCCCGATGGTTGGGTGGAGCTTCATCACTTGCCATTCTTCTTCGGTCAGTGGCCCATTTTTCACCAGGACATTATCAGGGACGCCGATCTTGCCGATATCATGTAATAAGGCTGCCCAGAATACCCTTTGAACCTCTTGTTCTTCCATTTCCAATGTCCTGGCAGTTCTGCGCACCCAATCGGCTACCAGCTCGCTGTGACCTGCTTCGGCGCAGACCCGTGAGTCGATGTAGCGTGACAGGTTGATATAGAGCTGAATCCAGATTTCGTCGGGGTGTTCTTTCACATCTCCTCCCTTAAATTGGTACTTTGGTTAGTTTTCAGGCAGAGCAGCACCTGGTTAGTCGATTGACTTCACCTTACAAAGTTGCAAAGTGTGTGCCAGGGATTTGCTGAAAGGAAAGTGATATGAAACCGAGAAAAACGGATAAACGTGATTTGGGGGTTTATCGTCCCCAAGAGATTGAAGCCAAATGGCAGCGCCAATGGGAATCTAGCGGACTCCACCGAGCGATCGGATCGGGGAAGAAACCGAAGTTTTACTGCCTTGATTTCTTTCCCTACCCATCGGGTGAAGGGCTGCATGTCGGTCATTGCCGGAATTATGTGCCGACCGATGTAATCTCGCGCTTTATGCGCATGAATGGCTACGATGTGCTCCATCCGATGGGGTGGGATGCCTTCGGAGAGCCGGCCGAGCAGTATGCAGTGGCACACAACGTACACCCACGCCAGGCGACTGACCGGAATACCGCCAATTTTCGCCGCCAACTCACCCTGATTGGCACGGGTTATGATTGGAGCCGGGAGATCGATTCATCCCATCCATCCTATTACCGCTGGACGCAGTGGTTTTTCCTGCTGCTTTACCGCCGCGGCCTGGCTTATCGCGACACCAACTGGCAGTGGTGGTGCCCCACATGCCAGACAACCCTTTCCAGCCACGAGGCTGTAGGAGGGGTGTGCTGGCGCGGGCATAGTGGGGTGATCAAGCGCGAGATCCCTGCCTGGTATTTCAAAATTACAGCTTACGCCGAGGAGCTCCTCTCCGGATTGGATGAGATCGATTGGCCCGAGAAGATCGTCGCCATGCAGCGCAACTGGATTGGCCGCTCACAAGGTGTTGAGATCGATTTCCATCTCGCTGATCGTGGTCAGGATTCCAAAAAGATCCCGGTGTTCACTACACGCCCGGATACGTTGTTCGGGGCTACATTCTTCGTCCTGGCGCCAGAGCATCCGCTGGTATCTGATCTGACCAGCCCGGAGCAGCGCGGCACAGTGGACGCTTACCAGGCACAAACGGCGGTGCGCAGCGAGGTGGAGCGTATGGTCGAGAGCAGGGAAAAGAGCGGAGTCTCCACCGGTGGCTATGTTATGAACCCATTGAGCGGTGAGCGCCTGCCGGTCTGGATCGCGGATTATGTGCTCCCAGGCTATGGCACCGGGGCCGTTATGGGTGTGCCCGCCCACGACCAGCGAGATATGGAGTTTGCCCGCCAGTTCGATCTGCCTGTGCGCGTGGTAGTGGCTGAAAGCTCTCAACCCGTGACCGACGATCACCTACCAGAGCAGGCTCATGTTGGCGACGGGATCATGGTTAATTCCGGTGAGTTCGATGGACTACCCAATGGGGAGGCTGGTACGCGCATCGCCGAGCGCCTGGAGCAGTTGGGTATGGGCAGGCGGACGGTGCAGTACCGCATGCGGGATTGGCTGATCAGCCGGCAGCGCTACTGGGGAGCACCGATTCCGATCGTATACTGCGATAGCTGCGGTACTGTGCCGGTGCCCGAAGATCAGCTGCCCGTGCTGCTGCCCGAGATGCAGGATTTCCAGCCGGATGGGAGCGGGCGGTCTCCCCTGGCGCGCCTGCCTGATTTTGTCAATACGGCTTGCCCGCAGTGCGGCGGACCCGCGCGCCGGGAAACCGACACTATGGGTGGTTTCGCCTGCTCCTCGTGGTACTTCCTGCGCTTCACCAGCCCGCACTACGACGGTGGTCCGTTCGAGCCTCAGGCAATGCACTACTGGATGCCAGTCGACCTATACGTGGGAGGCGCAGAGCATGCAGTTCTACACTTGCTGTACGCCCGTTTTTGGACGAAAGTACTGGCAGATGCAGGCTTGATCCCGTTTCGTGAGCCATTTGCACGATTGATCAGCCAGGGGCAGATGATGGGAGCAGACGGCATGCGTATGTCCAAGTCGCGCGGCAATGTCATCGCCCCTGATAGTATCGTGGCGACGTACGGAGCAGATGCATTGCGTTTATATGAGATGTTCATAGCGCCATTCGAACAAGATGTGGATTGGCACACCGATGGGATCAATGGTACCCGGCGCTTCCTGAACCGGCTCTGGAGCCTGTACGCCGACACCTATATCGCCAGTTCAGGCTGTACAGCTCGTGATGACTACCTGGAAAGGAGTTTACACCGGACGATTCAACAAATCAGCGAACGCATCCGCACCTTGCGCTTCAATACCATGGTCTCAGCCTTGATGGAGATCGTCAATGAGCTGGTCGGAATTCATCGCCACGGAAGATGGCGCACTGCTACTTTTCACCAGGTATTGGAGAGGTTGTTGGTGCTGGCTGCTCCGGCTGCACCCCACATCACTGATGAGCTCTGGCAGAGAACCGGTCATTCCGGTAGTGTCCACGAGCAAGCCTGGCCCGTCTGGGACGAAGCTCTGGCACGCGAGAATGTCATCCAAATAGCCGTGCAGGTGGATGGTAAATTAAGGGATGTGATCGAGATTCCCGCCGGCGCCCCTCAGGACGAGATCGTTCCGATCGCCAGATCTCAGATCAAGGTTCAGCAGCAGCTCCTTGATCGGGAAGTAGTGAAAGTGATCTACGTCCCGGACAAGATCTTGAATTTTATTACGCGTAAGTAGCCTGGATGAACGCATCGACATGGATCTGACTCTCACAACCACATGGAATCTGCGCGGCGAGCTGCCTCGATTGCAGCGCCTCTTGCCGCGTATGCAGGAAGTCTATAACTACATCCTGGCCGTCATCCCGCCCGAAAGCATAATTGGTGAAGCGGGGATGGAACAGGTGATGACCATAAAGAAGTTGGGCGGGCTGCAGGTTTGTCAGACCAGCAACTGGTCGGAGGGAAGGTATATTGCACTGCAGCGATCGCTGGCTGCTGCCTGTACCCATATCCAATATGCTGATATGGACCGCATCCTGCGTTGGGTAGAGACTCGCCCGGATGAGTGGCGCCATGCGGCTGAAATGGTGACCAGGTGCGATTGTTTGATCATCGGTCGCAGCCCGGCAGCATACAGGACCCATCCGCAAGCTCTTACCCAGACAGAAGCAATCAGCAACCGTGTCGTTTCCCATTTCCTGGGACGATCGATGGATGTAAGCGCTGGCTCTAAAGGATTCAGTCGGGAGGCAGCCGAGTACCTGGTGGCGAACACAATCCCCTCTCGCGCCCTGGGCACAGACGCAGAATGGCCAATTTTATTGCATAGGGCTGGTTTTCATCTTGACTATATAGAAGTGGATGGATTAGATTGGGAGAGCGCAGACCGTTATCGTGAGAAAGCCGCGGATGCTCACAGCCAGCGTGCCCTGGCGGAAGCTTACGATGCAGATCCCCAGCACTGGGCGAGCCGGGTAGAAGTAGCAATGGAGATTGTCGATATGGCTGTTGAGACGATTTCCAGGAGTATGGATGAGTCATCAGACAGCAAACCGATTAGATGATGGTTCAATAAGATATAATCCTGCTTACGAATAATTATTGTTCCGGAGAATAAATGACAGAGCAACCACAATACAACCATTCCGAAATCGAACCAAAGTGGCAGGCGCGCTGGGAACAGGATGGCCTGTATAACGCCGATATCGACCCGGCAAAACCCAAGCATTACGCTTTGACCATGCTGCCGTATCCATCCGGCGACCTGCACATTGGTCACTGGTATGCTATGACTCCCTCGGATGCCCGCGCCCGATATATGCGCATGCGCGGCTATAATGTCTTATTCCCAATGGGCTTCGATGCATTCGGTTTGCCAGCCGAAAATGCTGCCATTAAACATAGAATCCATCCCAAAAAATGGACCTACGCCAATATCGCGCGCATGCGGCGCCAGCTCAAATCCATGGGTGCTATGTTTGACTGGCGGCGTGAGGCAGTCTCTTCCGATCCAGAATATTACCGCTGGTCGCAATGGTTCTTCACCCAGCTGCGCAAGAATAACCTGGCATATCGCAAGAAGTCACCAGTGGATTGGTGCCCAAACTGTAATACAACCCTGGCGCGCGAGCAGGTGTGGGGAGATGACCGACACTGCGAGCGCTGCGGCACCCCGGTGATCAAAAAAGACCTGGAGCAGTGGTTCTTCCGTACCACGCAGTATGCCGAAGAGCTGCGGGATTTCTCGCACACCAATTGGCCAGAGCGAGTACGCACTTTACAGACCAACTGGATTGGGCGCTCTGAAGGCGCTTCAGTGATCTTTCGCTCCGAAGGTGGGGATGCGCTGGAGATCTTTACCACTCGTCCGGACACGCTGTGGGGAGCTACCTTCATGGTATTAGCCCCTGAACACCCGTTGGTTCAGAAGTTCACCACACTGGCACAAAAAGACGCCGTGGAGAGGTACGTAGAGCAAGCGCTGCGTATGAGTGATATTCAACGCGAAGCCGTCGATAAAGATAAAACAGGCGTGTTTACCGGGGGCTATGCCATCAACCCGGTGAATGAGGAACGCATTCCTGTATGGATCGCAGATTATGTATTGGTGACCTACGGAACCGGCGCCATCATGGCAGTGCCGGCTCATGACCAGCGTGACTTCGAGTTCGCTCGCAAGTACGGGCTGGAAGTGCGCGTTGTTGTCCAGCTGGAGGATATGCCGCTGTTAGATGGCGCCAGCATGCTCGAGTCTGTTCCGGCTTACGGCAGGATGGTGAACTCCGGTATATTAAGCGGCACTCCCGGCGACAAGGCATTCGATCTCACGATTGATTACCTGGAGGCGCGCAAGATCGGTAAGCGGGCGGTCAACTACCGCTTGCGCGATTGGCTGATCTCCCGCCAGCGATATTGGGGAGCGCCGATCCCAATTGTATACTGTCCAGAACACGGGGCATTGGATGTGCCGGATGAACAGCTCCCGGTCTTGCTGCCGGATGATGTCGAATGGCTGCCCACCGGAGAATCACCGCTGAAGCTGCACCCGACCTGGAAACTGACCGTCTGCCCGACATGCGCTGCTCCTGCTGAGCGCGAGACCGATACAATGGATACCTTTATGTGCTCATCCTGGTATCACTTGCGCTATTTAAGCCCGCACTATTCTAAAGGACCATTTGATCCGGCGGAGTATGGGTATTGGATGCCCGTAGATACGTATACAGGCGGCATCGAACACGCCACCATGCATCTGATCTACACGCGCTTCTTTCATAAAGCATTCCGTGATCTGGGCGTCCTGAGCGGACCGGAGCCAATGACCCAGCTTCGCAACCAGGGTATCGTCCTGGGTGAGGATTCAGAGAAGATGTCCAAGAGCCGCGGCAACGTTGTCGCGCCGGATGATCTGATCAGCCGCTATGGTGCGGATACCGTCCGGGCTTACCTGATGTTCTTTGCCCGTTGGGATATGGGTGGCCCATGGAACAGCAGCGGCATCGAGGGTACTGTTCGCTGGGTGCGGCGGGTTTGGAACTTGATCACCGATCCAGTTATAGCCGGGAATCCCGATCCCGAGACCCTGCGATCGCTGCGTCGAAAATTGCACCAGACCCTGCGGCAGGTGACCCATGATTTCGAGGCCTTCGAATTCAACACGATCGTATCGTCATTAATGGAGCTGCTCAACGAGATGTACAAGGCGCGCGAGCTAGGTGCCTGTGGTACAGCGGAGTGGAACGAAGCACTGGATCTATACCTGCGCATGATGGCTCCGGTAGCGCCTCACATCACCGAGGAGCTGTGGGCTTACCTGGGTAAACCATATTCGATCCATTCCCAGCCGTGGCCTGGCGTGGATTCGGTGGCAGCAGCAGAAGATCAGATCACATTAATTGTGCAGGTCAATGGAAAATTGCGCGATCGGATCACGGTCCCAGCCGATATCAGTCAGGAAGCTGCCCGCCAGGCTGCTCTGGCGAGCCCGGCGGTGGTTAAATATTTGGAAGGCAGATCGCCTAAGAAGGTCATTGTCGTTCCTGGTAAACTGGTCAATATCGTGGGCTGATGACGTATTACCATAATATACTGCGTGGTCGTAATGCGCTTTGAAGATCTGAGCTGGATGGATATCGAGGAGTATCTGAAGGGCGATGATCGCCTGATGCTGGTGATCGGAGCTTGCGAGCAGCATGGCTACCTCAGCCTCCTGTGTGACGTGAAGATCCCTCTGGCGCTGGCAGATGCCGCCAGCCAGCAAACCGGTGTGCTGCTGGCGCCTGCGTTGAGCTTTGGCTGCTCGCCATACTTCTTGGATTACCCCGGTACGCTGTCCCTGAGGATCTCGACCCTGTTGGATATTGTCGAAGACCTGGTGCGCTCGGCTTACCGGCAAGGTTTCCGTCGCTTTCTGCTGCTTAATGGTCATGGGGGTAATGATCCTGTTCGTGCCCGGATGTATGAGCTGGCAAACCAGCTGTCTGGAATTCAAATCGGCTGGTATGCCTGGTGGCAATCCCACAGCGTGCAGGACGTGGCATTGGCTCACACGTTAAAGCCATCGCATGCAAACTGGCTGGAGGCTTTTCCGTTTACCCGGGTTGGCGATATCCCCCAGGGTGAGAAAGCCCCGCCATTTGTGCCCGGTTTGATGAGCGCCCAGGAAGCCCGGCAGGCTTTTGGGGATGGGTCGTTTGGCGGGATATACCAGGTCAACGACGATATTATGGAGGAGCTATTCAGGGCTTCCCTGGCAGATATCCTGCAACTGCTGAAGTTCGAGAAAGAATGAGAACCATTCCGGATATTATTACACCACAAAGAAAATATAATTTTCGGATAGATACGAAAGATTTTCCAGGGAGATATTATGGCTAAAAAACGTGCGATTAAGACGGATAAAGCTCCGAAGGCGCTTGGACCTTACAGCGTGGCTAATCGTTATGGGGAGCTGGTTTTCGCCTCCGGTCAACTCGGACTCGATCCCGCTACCAACGAATTTGCTCCAGGCGGCGTAGAGGCAGAAACTCGCCAGGCGCTGACCAACTTGAAGCATGTGCTCGAAGCTGCGGGGTCGTCGCTTGATGAGGTAGTCAAGACCACGGTGTTCTTAAGGGATATGGGTGATTTTCCTTGTATGAACGCGGTCTATGCCGAATTCTTCCCGAGCGATGCGCCCGCCCGTTCGACAGTCCAGGTGGCAGCACTGCCGCGCAATGGGGCGGTTGAGATCGATCTGATCGCTGTCGTGAGTTGAACAATACCATACAGTGAACGCCCCCACGGTGTCGGTCATCGTCCCATGTTACAATGAGGAGGCGACCATTCGCCTGCTGCTGGAGGCGTTGTATAGCCAGACATACCCACGAACTGAGATCGAAGTGCTTGTCTCGGATGGTCAGTCTACAGACAGGACTCGGGATGTAATCACCGCCTTCCAGGCGTCCCATCCGGATCTGCGGATCCGGATCCTGGATAATGAACTCCGAACGATACCCTCAGGACTGAATGTGGCTATCCGGGCAGCAATCGGTGAGTATGTGGTCCGGTTAGATGCTCACTCGCGCCCCTACCCGGACTATATTCAGCGCTGTGTGCAAGCGCTGCATCAGGCTAAAGGCGATAATGTGGGTGGTGTGTGGGAGATACATCCAGGCGGCGCGAGTTGGATTTCCAGATCGATTGCGGTGGCAGCAGCTCATCCTTTGGGGGTGGGCGATGCCCATTACAGGGTTGGCGGGCAGGCGAGACGGGTAGACACGGTCCCATTCGGAGCCTATCGACGGTCGTTGGTAGAGCGCATTGGGCTCTATGACGAGAGCTTGTTGACAAATGAGGATTACGAGTTCAATGTGCGCGTGCGTAATTCCGGTGGAATTGTCTGGTTGGATCCGATGATACGCTGCGTCTATTTTGCCCGATCGAACCTTCCAGCCCTGGGACACCAATATTTTCGCTACGGTTTTTGGAAAGGAAAGATGCTCCAGCGCAATCCTAAAAGCATCCGCTGGCGACAGCTGCTGCCGCCTTTGTTTGTCTTGAGTCTGCTTCTCTTATTGGCGGCATCTATTCTGTCGCCTGTATTTGCACCCATCTTATTATTCTTGGTCGCCTTCTACCTCCTGGTACTCATTCTGGCAGGCCTCAGCACCGCCCTGAGTAAACGGGACTTACCTCTAATAATTGGCTTTCCGTTGGCAGTCGCAACCATGCACCTGACCTGGGGAAGCGCTTTACTGTGGAGTCTTCTCGTTCGATGAGCGTGCCCTTATATTTGAACAAATCCAGCCGGTTAAAGCTGCGCCTGGGTGAGCGGCGGGCAGTGCTGATTGCAGGTGATTTTCTGATGGCGCTTATCGCCCTGGCGATCTCATTGCTCTATTGGGGCTCTTCCGTACGCTTTATTGATTTCGATTTTCAATTTCTGGTCGAGCGTGTTCCTGCCTGGTTTTATCTAACCCCTATTTTTTGGATCATCTTATTGGTGGAGCTTTATGATATCCACCGTGCTGGCAACTGGTCTGTGACGGTGCGCGGCGTAGCTGCTGCAGCATTGATCGGCTTCGGTGTTTACCTGGTGCTCTTTTTTTATTATGTCGATCCTCCGCGCTCATTACTGCCGCGCCGTGGAGTAGCCAGCTTTCTGATCGCCGCCTCACTGCTTACATTGCTCTGGCGCTGGTTGTATATCCATATATTTACTGCACCCCAATTCATGCGGCGTGTACTGCTTGTCGGTGGAGGGCAGACCGGTGAGGTGTTGCTGAGAACCGCTAACGGCATCCGGCCGCCTCCATTTTATGTGGTAGGTATTATCGATGATGATCCCGAGAAGCTTGGCAAGGAAATCCAAAGCTATCCGGTATTGGGTGGCAGCGATGATCTGCTGTCTGTTGTAAATCAGCAGAATGTGTCGGATATCATCGTCGCCATCTCGGGCGAGATGCATGGGAAGATGTTCCAGGCGTTGCTGGATGTTCAAGAGAGTGGGATCGAGATTGTCCGCATGCCGAGAGCTTATGAACAGCTGGTTGCCAGGGTGCCGATCCGTCTGCTGGAAGCGGATTGGATCTTGCGCTCATTCGTTGACGAAGTCCAGGGGAGCGGCTTTTATGAGCTTGGCAAACGCATGCTTGATATCGCTGGTGGACTGATTGGTACGCTGATTATGCTGATCTTGCTGCCCTTCCTGGCATTGGCGATCTTTATCGATGATGGCAGCCCAATTATCTACACTCAAACCCGGGCTGGTAAAGGTGGTCAGCCTTATACGATTATTAAGCTAAGGACGATGCGCCGTGATGCAGAAGCTGATGGTACTCCAAAATGGGCCAAGGAGGATGATGAACGCGCAACTCGGATTGGGCGCATCCTGCGTAGGACCCACCTGGATGAGCTGCCCCAATTCTTGAATGTCTTACGAGGTGAGATGAGCCTGGTGGGCCCGCGGGCAGAACGCCCCGAGCTGATGCTGACCTTTCAAAAGCACGTCCCTTTTTACCGGGCGCGGCTGCTGGTTAAACCGGGCATCACCGGTTGGGCGCAGATCAATATGGGGTATGCATCCACGATCGAAGAAACGACCATAAAATTGGAGTATGATTTATATTACATTAAGCACCGCAGCATGCTCCTGGATCTGATCATCCTCCTGCGCACCCCCGCCACCATGCTCGGTTTCCGCGGTCGGTAAATGCGTTTGTCCCAGCCCAGCAGGGCAATTCTGAATGCCTGATACAATTTGCTGGTAATCATGAAGCTACCTTCCATACAAGCTCTGCGAGAGAACATCCATTTTCGCCGCCTCATCAAGATGCGGGGTTGGGTATTATTCATTAGCGATTTGATCCTGACCGCAGTATCGGTGCTGGGGAGCTTTGCACTACGACTAGATATTGGCCCATTATTCGTCTGGTATCTTCCCGCGGCTTATTGGTTCATGGCTGTGGCTTTAATTGTCAAGCCGCTGGTTTATTTCTCATTCGGTTTGTACCGCCGGTTGTGGGCATATGCCAGTACGCAGGAATTAAGGATCATTATTGCAGCGGTTACTTCCGCCTCGGTCGTAGTATCGGTGGTGATGGTGATCCTGCGGGCGTTGAACATCCTTCCAAATTTCCCGCGCGGGACACTGCCGATCGATTGGCTGCTGTCGATGGCGCTTATCGGTGGATTCCGATTCTCCCTGCGTATGCTGGCAGAAGCGCGTTCGATGCCAGATGGTGTAATGGGCCGCAAGCGGCGCGTGTTGGTGGTCGGGGCGGGAGATGCAGGCGCGCTGGTCGTGCGGGAAATGCAGAAGAATCCGCAACTCAACCTCATCCCGATTTGTTTTTTAGATGACGATCTGACGAAGCAAAAACAGCAAATCCATGGAATACCAGTGATCGGGACCCTGGATGATTTGGCCAAGATCGTGACGCTGAAAAGGGTAGATGAAGTGGTCATTGCCTTGCCCAGTGCTCCAGGACGAGCCGTGCGTAAGGTGGCCGAGGCTTGCCGCTCGAAGGCGGTGCCTTTCCGGACAATGCCAGGGATCTACGAGCTCATCGGTGGAAAAGTAAACGTCAGTCGCTTGAGAGAGGTAAAAATAACCGACTTGTTGCGGCGAGAGTCAGTATCCATGGACGATAGTCTAATTGGGACCAGCCTGGGAGGCAAACGTGTGTTGGTGACGGGTGCGGGTGGTTCAATCGGGCGCGAAATCTGCAGACAGGTCTCTCGCTGGGGACCTTCTGAACTGGTGCTGCTTGGGCATGGTGAGAATAGTATTTTCGAGACCCTGCTGGAGATAGAAGAAGACTACCCCATCCTGCCAATTCACGCTGTGATTGCCGATGTGCGCGATATGGATCGCCTGGATGTGGTGTTCGAAAACTACCATCCGCAGGTTATCTTCCACGCTGCTGCCCACAAGCATGTGCCGCTGATGGAAGTGAACATCGAAGATGCGATCACCAACAATGTCCTGGGTACTCGCAATGTCATCGAGGCAGCGATTAACTTTGGTATAGAACGCTTCGTGCTCGTTTCTACTGATAAAGCAATTCGCCCATCCAGTGTATATGGAGCGACGAAGCGCCTGGCTGAGCTTTTGGTACTGGATGCTGCTAACCGGACAGGACTGGCGTTTTCTGTCGTCCGTTTTGGTAATGTGCTGGGTAGTCGCGGAAGCGTAATCCCACTCTTCGAGCAACAGATCCGCCACGGCGGTCCGGTGACGATCACGCATCCGGATATGGAACGCTACTTCATGACCATTCCCGAGGCAGTTCACCTTGTCTTGCAGGCCTCGTCTTTGGGCAAGGGGTGCGAAGTCTTTGTGCTCAACATGGGCGAGCAAGTGCGTATTCTAGATCTGGCAGAGGATCTGATACGCCTGTCGGGGTTGGAGCCTGGCAAAGACATTGAAATTACGTTCACCGGGATCCGCCCCGGGGAAAAATTATCTGAAGAGCTATGGGATCAGGGAGCGCAGTATAAACCTACCCCGCATCCGGATATTGTTTTACTGGCAGAAGAAGATTTCCTTGGTGGGCAGGAGCTGCGCCGTACGGTCAACGATCTGATCCACCTCGCACGGGAGGGAGACACGACTTCGATTGTGCGCATATTGGATGAGTTTATTCCGGGGGCTGCGGTGCGCAGCACGCCTCCACCAGACCTGACCTCGATCGTCTAGCATTCTGCATGGCTATTGTTTCACCATCAGCCTGGCAAGATTTCCTCGCCAACTACCCTCACGCTCATATTCTACAAACTGCAGCCTGGGGTGCATTAAAATCCGGGTTCGGCTGGCAGGCTGCCTGGGTGGCCCGACCGGAGTGTGGCGCACAGGTGCTCTTTCGCCAGCTTCCACTGGGTTTTACAGTAGCATACCTCCCGAAAGGACCTGTGGGTGATAAAGCCGATTGGGGTAAGCTGTGGGGTGAAATTGATACACTCTGCCGAAGCAGGCGCGCTATCCATCTCATTGTTGAACCTGATAGTTGGATTGACGCCAAAGATCCTGATTCAAAAAGTATGCCGGCTGGATTTCGCCCCGGAATACAAAATATCCAACCGCTGCGCACAATTGTCCTTGATTTGAGCGGGGATGAAAACGATCTGCTGAACAGGATGAAGCAAAAAACCCGTTATAACGTCCGGCTGGCGGAGAAACGTGGAGTGCGGGTGACAGTCAGCCTGGATGTCGAGCTATTTTACAAACTGATGCTCGAAACAGGCGCGCGTGACCAGTTTGGTGTACACAACCTGGACTACTACCGGCGCGCAATGGATTTGTTCCACCCGACCAACGCATGCGAACTTTTTATTGCTGATTACATGGGAGAGCCGCTGGCTGCCTTGATGGTTTTTCGCAATGGCAGGCGGGCCTGGTATTTCTACGGGGCTTCCGGCGACAGGCGCCGTGAGCACATGCCTGCCTATTTACTCCAGTGGGAAGCGATGCGCTGGGCGCGCTCCCATGGATGCGAGGAGTATGACCTGTGGGGTGTTCCGGATGTAGATCTGGCAGACCTGGAAAGCCAGTTTTTGGAGCGTACGGATGGGTTATGGGGCGTTTATCGATTTAAACGCGGTTTTGGCGGCACTCTGCGGCGTGCTGCTGGACCATGGGAGCGAATCTACAACCATCCGCTGTATGCTTTTTACCGGACCTGGGTGAAGCGGAACAGGATCGAGGCATAGAATACCGTGAACGCCTGCATGAAAGATGTCAACCCATCTGCCTGGGATGCAACCATCACGCGCTTGCCAGAGCCGCATGTTCTGCAGAGCGCGGAATGGGCCAGTATAAAAGCTAAGTATGGATGGCAGCCGGAGTTCTACCTCTGGTCGGGTTCTGCAGGCAGCTATCAACTTGCAGAAAACAGGCTGTCTTCTCCGATAGATGCTGCGGCAGCTGCGCTTATCCTGATCCGCTCGATATCCATTCGAGGTGTGACCATACCGCTGCGCATCATGTATGTTCCAAAAGGTCCATTGCTGGCAGACTGGTGTGACGATGCGCTGCGGCAGCAGGTATTGGGGGATCTGAAACACCTTGCCCGGCAAGCCAGGGCGATCTTCATTAAGATCGATCCGGACCTCCGTATGGGCGTTGGAGTCCCGGGTGCGGGATCCTATACAGATGACAATAACGGGATCTTGGTCAGCCGTGAGCTACAGAGCCAGGGCTGGCTGTTTTCTGACCAACAGATCCAGTTCAGAAACACCGTCTTATTGGATTTGCTACCAACAGAGGAACAGATTTTAGGGAGTATGAAGCAAAAAGCCCGCTACAATATCCGGCTGGCGGCGCGTAAGGGGGTAATCGTTCGCAAAGGGCAGCTCTCCGATATCGATTTACTGTACCGTATGTATTCCGAGACCGCCGCGCGGGATGGTTTTGTGATCAGAGATTCCAGCTATTACCAGACTGTCTGGTCGACCTTCCTGAATGCAGGCATGGCTGAGCTGTTGATTGCCGATGTGGACCGCGAGCCGGTCGGTGCCATCATCCTTTTTATGTTTGGCAAACGAGCCTGGTATCTTTATGGCATGTCCCGTGAGCTGCACCGAGAGAAGATGCCGAACTATCTACTGCAATGGGAAGCAATCCGGACCGCCAAGCTAAGCGGCTGTCATACCTACGATCTATGGGGCGCACCTGACAATTTCACTGAGAGTGATCCGTTGTGGGGTGTCTACCGGTTTAAGGAAGGATTGGGTGGGGAGGTCGTTAGGACGATCGGTGCATGGGATTTGCCTGTACAAAAAAATGCCTATAATCTGTATGTCAAGATACTGCCTCACATCCTGGCAGTGATGCGTGGGCGCGGCAGGCAGCGCATCCGTCAAGAACTCGCTGTATGATCTGCCAGCTGTTTGGTCGCAATAGGCAGGTCTAACCGTCCCGGTATAGCGCCGGTAATTAGCAAGGTATGGAGAGGCCTACATGAAAGAGATACCCAGACTGCAGTTTGCCCATCTGCCGACCCCGGTAGAACCGCTAGACAGGCTAGCCGGTTCATTAGGCGGTCCGCGCTTGCTGGTTAAACGTGATGACCAGACAGGTTTGGCATTTGGTGGGAATAAAACTCGCAAGTTGGAACTGCTGCTCGCCGATGCCAGGGAGCGGGGAGCGCGCACCCTGGTGACTGCCGGTGCAGTACAATCCAACCACTGCCGGCAAACCGCGGCGGCAGCTGCGCGTTTTGGTTTCGATTGCATCCTGGTGCTGACTGGTGATCCGCCAGAGATGTTCACCGGCAATTTGCTGCTGGACAACTTATTCGGGGCGGATATTGTTTGGAGCGACCGCCTAAATCGCAGCCAGGTCCTGCAAGAGACGGTTGAGCGCGCTGACAGAGCAGGGCGAAAACCATACTTGATCCCTTATGGGGGATCAAGTCCGCTTGGTGCGGCCGGGTACGCTCTGGCAATGGGCGAGCTCATTGCTCAGAAAATCACCGCAGATTGGATTGTCGTCCCATCCTCATCAGGAGGCACTCAAGCCGGGTTGGTGGCAGGCGCGCGCCTGTTCGGCTGGCGTGGGAAGATATTGGGGATCAGCATCGATGAGCCTGCAGCAGTTTTGCAGGAACGAGTCGCTGGATTGGCAGGCCAGGTCGTTGGGATCTTCCAAGAGGAGATCGACTTCGAAGCGGATGAGGTTCTGGTCGATGATCACTATCTGGGGGCAGGTTACGGCATCCTTGGTGATCTTGAGCGGGAGGCGATCCGCGCCTTTGCCAGCTTAGAAGGGCTGCTGCTCGATCCGGTGTACACGGGCAGGGCAGCTGGAGGGATGATCGACCTCATCCGCCGGGGTAAATTCAACATAAGTGAAACCGTTTTGTTCTGGCATACCGGCGGTGGACCTGCACTCTTCGCTGATCTTTACAGAGATATCGTATAATTTTTTCGCCTCGAGGTTGGTCCTGAAATTAAAAGCGATTTTTTCGGGGAGGATTGAATAGTTTCTGCAGCCAGGCGCGATAAGATAGCTGGCGGATTTCGCTACCCGCTTGCTTAGCGGTTGGTACGTCAGGAGAATAATTACGGCTGTAGATTGTGGTTTGATACTCTTCCACCAATCGCCCGGCTGGCGGGCCGGCTAGAGGAAGAACAGCAGTCAATCCGGAAACGCGCTCCGAAGGTGTGTCTGTGGGGCTGGGGGTACTACCCAGCCGGTCGAGCGCAAAGTTGATCTCCTGATATGCGCGCGAAAGAGGCGACAGCCGCGCCCGCAGCGACCAATTTACCAGCAGTTTGGGGGGTTGAATCCCGAACTTGCGAATGCCGGTTTCTAACATCACAGGCAGCATGGGTATTTTCTCGTGCCAGCGTCTGCGCCGGGCTAATGGAACCAGCAGCAACGCCAGCACCACGAGTAAGCCTGCGATGGCTGCTCCGATGCTTATCGCGGCCCACGGCAGTGTTTCTATGCCCTCAGGGGTTCCTGTATCAGCCAACGTTGAAGGGTCGAAATTTTCTTCATCATTCGGTCCCAAAATGTTTGGGGTGGGTATCGCGACCGGGTTCTCGAGCTCTTCACCCTGCGGTCGTAAGAGACTGGGCTGCGAAACTGTGGGTTCGAACTCCACCCAGCCGATACCCTGGAAGTAAATTTCAGGCCAGGCGTGAGCGTCACGCTGCCGGACCATATATGCGTTGGCAACTTCCAGGGGTTCTCCCTGCGCGTAGCCGACCGCCAAACGCGCCGGAATACCCAATGCCCGCAGTAAAATGATCTCTGCAGAAGCATAATAGTTACAGAAGCCTTGTTTCAAATCGAACAGGAACCAATCGACAAGATCTTGATCGGTTGGCAGCGCGGGCACGGTTTCGGAGTACTCGATATTTTGGCGCAGGTAATTGGTCACAGCCATTACGATGTCATATTGCGTGTTATTTCCAGCGGCGATCGATTGCGCAAGCTGGATGGTGCGCGGTGTAATGGTCTCAGGCAGTTGAAGGTAGCGCTCGGTCACCCAATCTGGGTACTCCGTTCCGGCTTCACGCAGGCTTTTTATGGTGGGTTGGTTGAAGGACGATCGAATGTGATAAGTTTCCCCGGCCCTTAACGGGGGGGTGGCGCGTAATGACCCTAGATCGGCTTCACCGTTTTCATTAAATTCGAGCTCGAGTTTAACCGGTCGGCTGACCCAGACTAACTGGCTTGGTGCCAGCAGCGTGGCAAGCGGTGAAGACAGGTTAAACGAAAAGGAATATTGCCCGGGGGCATTATCGGCGGAATCGGGGTACCTTAGATCGAAGGTTTCGGCATCGAGGATCTCGGTGCTGAGCAGCGTGCTCCTCCAGCCGTTTTCGTAGGAATCGTAGACACGCGCCCGCCAGTAATAGCGCATGTTATCTACCCTCTCTTCTGGAACCAATACGGTGAATACCTGCGTGTCGGTTAACCGGTTTCCGCGCCCCAAGGATAAATTGGGACCATAGTAATCTGAGACAATGCCTACAGTCGAACGCAATGATGCAAAGGCATTATCCATCGTATTGCGGATATCATTCCATGGCTGTTTCAGTTTTTGCCATACCTCTTGAGCGGCAGGAATCGCATCTGCCAGTGCAGGTGTCGTCCAGGTAAGCAGCAGCAGGACCAGGGTGGCTATGAGAGCCAGGCGGACGAAATCGACGCCCAGATATGGGGGGATGTATGTATTGGTCGATTGCCAGCGGTTGCGATTATGCAGGTAGACTAACCTGGCCACAAGGAGCAGGGCAAAGAAGAGATAAATCACCAGGTACCAGATCCTGCTTGCGAAGTACGAGTCGTATGAATGAACCAGCACCAGAGCTACGCCAACCGGCAAGGCTACTCGCCAGGGATTAGCATAGCGGGTGAGCGAGTAACCGGCATAGATGCTGAGGAACCAAAAGAGCGTCCCCATCAACACCAGGAACAAGAAGCTATCCGTGACTGCCTGCCTGCGCACCAGTTGTACCAGGATCGTGGATAATCGCCCACCCATGCTGAGCAGCCGTTCTGTCCACAAAACCCCCTCTCCAAGGAGCAGCCCTAAACGCCAGGGGACGACAAACACACCGTACAGGATGGCGAATACTGTCGCCAGACGTGCTGAGAAGCGGCTTTGGCCCAATGCCAGACCAGCGACCAGTCCGAGATAAGTAATCGTGCGTGTAACCTGCAGACCCCCGGTCCATTCGGTGGCAGTAAGGCGGGTGAAGGCTGTGGTCAGGATAATGAGTAGCAACACAGCGGCGGGAATATCCCACCAACGATCACTTTTAGAGGGGGTTATCTGTCTATCCATAATGATCTACTCAACATACATACCGGTTTCGAGTATGTGCTGGTTCAGTTTAACCTATTTTCCCCCACTTGGATAGTAATGCGCTGATTTTTAAGATCCAGAGAATAGGGTTTCCGGTGGTAGTCCTGACATGACAACCCATATTTGTCATGTCGCTTATGTGAAAGTTGTAACATGGTAAACTAAGATATAGTATGGTAAAATTTTCGCCGTTGATAATCGCGGCAACGAACGTTGGATTCATTCGTTGAAGGAGCGCGTAAAGGCGCGCGTTAGCGCGCTTTTTACATGCCCCTCCGCTTATCCCATTGTAAATAAGGAGCAGCTAAGGTGAATGACTGGTTATTCATCGGCGTTTTCTTAGTCGTCGCCCCCCTCTTACCGATCGCGGCCTTGCTCATTCCTCGTTTGATCGCCCCCCGCAAGCCCAGCCCGTTAAAATCACAAACTTACGAGTGTGGTATCGAAACGGTCGGTGATACCTGGGTGCAGTTTCGTGTCCAGTACTACATATTCGCCCTGGTGTTCTTAATCTTTGATGTGGAAACCGTATTCCTGTACCCCTGGGCAGCCGCATTCAACCAACTTCCCTTGTTCGCTGTTCTGGAAGGCGTACTCTTTATCCTGATCCTGGTGGTCGGATTGCTGTATGCCTGGCGCAAAGGCGTATTGGAGTGGGTATAAGTCATAAATAGAAAGATAAAGGCTGATGGATTATCCCTCAGCCTTTTATTTGTCCCCGGTTGATTTTGTTTGACCTCAATTTGGATTATCAAAGAGGAGAAACTGCATGGGTGACCCAGTTACATTGATTGCACAATGGTTGGAAAACCTGATGCTCGGATGGGGTCTTGCACCACAGGCGGTGAATCTGATCATGACCGTGATCGGTGTGGTCGTCATCGCCGTTTTTGTGTTGGTGATCGATATTTTCCTGGTTTGGGTGGAACGCAAGGTGGTGGCGCGGTTTCAGGATCGCCTTGGGCCGAACCGTCTGGGACCTTTTGGCTTGATCCAGCCCGTAGCCGATGTGATCAAACTGCTGATCAAAGAAGATATCACACCAGTGGGAGCAGACCGGTTTGTATACAATATGGCTCCCGTGATGGCTCTGGCGACCGTTCTGATGCTGTGGGCGGTGATCCCCATGGCACCGACGATTGTTGGAAGCGATATCAATGTTGGTGTATTGTATGTGGTTGCCATCGGGGCGATAAGCACCCTCGGGATCATCATGGCAGGCTGGTCATCGAATAACAAATACGCATTACTGGGTGCATTCCGGATGGTTGCCCAGATGGTTTCGTACGAAGTCCCGATGGTAATAGCCCTGTTGGTGCCTGTGATCCTGGCTGGTACGATGGGGATCAACGCGATCGTCGATGCGCAAAGCCCGGTCTGGTTCGTTGTTCTGGCTCCGATCGCGGCTGTGATTGTATTCCTGACATCAATTGCCGAGCTAGGCCGTGCACCCTTTGATATGGTAGAGGCCGAGTCTGAAATTGTGGCTGGTTTCCACATCGAGTATACCGGTATGAAGTTCGGGATGTTCTATGCCGGCGAGCTGCTGCATGCCTTGACAGTCGGGGGGATTATTTCCTCCTTATTCTTGGGCGGTTGGCGTGGGCCCGGTGCAGAGGCAATCCCAATACTGGGGGTGGGCTACTTGTTCATCAAGGCCTTCTTCATTTACTGGGTGATTATGTGGCTGAAATACTCTTTGCCGCGTCTTCGTATCGATCACATGTTGGGCTTCAACTGGAAATTCCTCACCCCGCTGTCATTGGTTGTGGTCATCGTAACCGCTATCCTGCAAAAAGTGCTAGTGACGAGCCCGTACTGGTTATACGTAGCCGGGATGCTTGTTGCTAACGTCCTGATTGCCTGGATTACCCTGCTGATCTTGCGGTCACGCGCCCGGACCGAGCGGAAGCGGGTGGCAGAACCGCGGCCTGTGGCGGCGCCACCCAGCACGACTGTTTCTTCAACAACACCCTGACCTCTTGGGAGAGTGCAGATGACTGGAATGCATTTCGTTTTCCTGATTGTTGCCGTAATCACCCTGGGAGCGGCACTGATGGCAGTCACATCCCGCAACATGGTGCATGCAGCATTGTGGTTGATCCTGGCACTGTTTGGGGTGGCGATTACCTTTGCGATATTGAATGCAGGCTTTTTGGCTGTTGCGCAGGTGATTATCTATATCGGCGCGATCTCGATCTTAATGATATTCGCCATCATGATGACACGCCGGCTCATTGCGGATGCGGGCGGCCAGATCAGCTCGAATTGGCCCTGGGCGGCACTGATTGCGGTCGTTCTTTTCGGGGGTCTTTGGTGGTTGCTTTCTGGCTGGGGAGGTTTCAATACCACTCTCCCATCAATCAGCGCCCGCGCTGACCCTTTGGTAGAACTTGGTCAGGCGTTGGTCTCGCCCAGTGCGTATATCATTCCGTTTGAGGTCGCCTCAGTGCTGCTGCTTGCGGCGCTGATTGGAGCCATCATCATCGCCTGGGAAAGGAAATAGCCGCGGAGGAGGTTTGATGATCACATTATCCTGGTATTTGATATTCTCAGCTGCTCTATTCTGCATCGGATTGTTTGGCGTCCTGGCGCGCAAGAACGCGATTGCCATTTTTATTGGCATCGAGCTGATGCTCAACGCCGTGAATGTTAACCTGGTCGCTTTTTGGCGTTATATCGCCCCTGAGGCGATCACCGGCCAGGCATTTGCGGTGCTGGTTTTTGCTGTTGCTGCCGCGGAAGTGGCTGTCGGTCTGGCATTGGTCATCTCTATCTACCGCCGGCGCAATACGGTTAATGCCGACGAGATCGATATGCTGAAATTCTAAAACGCATCGCTGATGCGCCGCTATAACCAGATGCGTTTTATTCAGGAGCAATTATGACGACAGAACTGATTACCTGGCTAATCCCCCTCCCGCCACTCCTGGCATTTTTCCTTATCATTCTGTTCACCAACCGCAGTAAACCTCTCAGCCATACCCTGGCTGTTGGAGCGGCATTCTTATCCTGGTTGGGTAGCATGGTGGTCTTTTTCAGGGTGATCCGGATCGAACATCTGGGCGAGCACCCGATAATGTCTTCGATCCCCTGGTTAGCGACCGGAAGCAAGACCTTTAATATAGGTATACAAGTCGATCCCCTGACTGCCGGAACGCTTTTCTTTGTGGCCTGGACCGTGTTGATGATCTTCATCTATAGCGTGGGGTATCACAACTACGGTCAGCCGAAAGGCGATCATGATATGCCGGGGCTGCCTCCGCATGGCGCCACGGTCACCGATGCTCACGGTCATTCGCACCAGGTACCATCCATTGAACCGATATACTCGCGCTTTTTTGCCTTCATCGGATTATTTGCGTTTGGGATGTTCCTGCTGGTTGTTACAGATAACTTACTGACCTTGTTCATGGGCTGGGAGATCATGGGTCTGTGCTCTTACCTGCTGATCGGCTTTTGGTACGCAAAGCCTTCAGCCAGGGCAGCAATGATCAAAGCCTTCATGACCACGCGTGTTGGCGACGTCTTCCTGCTGCTGGGCATCGCTTATCTTTACTCCGCTACCGGCACACTGAACTATCGCGAAATCTTTTATAACGAAGGGGTGCTTCATACTCTGGCGACCACCCCAACCGGTTTCTTGGGATTATCGGCTGCCGGTTTGATTGGCATCTTGATCTTTATCGGCACAGTAGGGAAGTCTGCTCAATGGCCTCTGCATGTATGGCTCCCGGATGCCATGGAAGGCCCCACCCCCGTATCCGCCATGATCCATGCTGCTACCATGGTCTCTGCAGGTGTCTACCTGGTGATCCGCAGCTATCCCCTGCTGTCAGCCGGCGCTGAGCATGGTGTACTCTCACCGCCGATGATAGCTATGGCGTTTATTGGAGCGTTTACTGCTCTGTTCGCAGCGACCATCGCCGTAACGCAGAACGATATCAAGCGTGTTCTGGCATATTCAACGATTTCGCAGCTCGGCTACATGATCGCTGCCCTGGGGATTGGGGCGTATGTAGCAGCCGCTTTCCACCTCATCACGCACGCTTTCTTCAAGGCACTGCTTTTCTTGGGCTCGGGCTCAGTCATCCACGGTATGGAGCACGGGGTCTTGCATACCGGCGCCCATATCGACCTGCAAGACATGTTCAATATGGGCGGTCTGCGAAAGAAGATGCCCATCACTTTCTGGACTTTTCTGATCGGTGGTTTGGCGCTGTCCGGTTTTCCACTGGTCACGGCAGGATTCTGGTCAAAAGACGAGATCCTATCGGATGCCTGGGGCCATGGATTTTGGGTGGTGTTTATTGTCCTTGCTCTGGCAGCTTTGCTCACCGCTTTTTACACGATGCGCCAGATAAGCCTGACTTTCCTGGGCGAGCCGCGCACTGAGGCTGCCGAACACGCAAAGGAAACGCCGTGGACGATGACCGCACCCCTGATCATCCTGGCTGTCTTTGCGGTTGCGGCTGGTTGGGTGGGCATCCCAGAGCATTTTCCTGTCCTTGGTGGATTGATCCCCAACTGGTTCCATGAGTTTATGGGCGGCACTTTACTCGAGCATCCCGAGGCGGTTGATTTCAGCTTCATCCCCCTGCTGACTTCCCTGGTCGTTGCATTGGGTGGTCTTTACCTGGGTTGGGTCGTATACCGTAAAGTAAAAGCAGGTGAAAAAGATCCGCTCCAATCACCACTCGGACCGGTTTATCCGGTGCTGAAGAATAAATATTATTTCGATGAGCTGTATGACCGGTTGTTTGTCCGCCCGGCTTATTGGCTGGCTGAATCCTTTACTTACTTGTTCATCGACCGGAAGGTAATCGACGGTATACTGCATTGGTTTGCGCGTGTCTCGATAACCCTTGGCGATTTCTTCCGCAACTACATTGATAAGCCAATTGTGAATGGATTTGGTGATTTCGTCGGCGAAGGGACAAAACGCCTAGGACGCACCTTCCGCTTCATCCAATCCGGCAAGATACAGCAGTACATGATCGTTGCTCTGGTGAGCCTGGCTGCTTTCAGTGTACTCTTCTATTACTTGCTGGTCTCAACTCCCTAGGCTGGCATGGTGAGGAGCGACTAAATGGAACTCGTTTCAAATCACTTGCTCACATTCATCCTGTTTTCTCCGGTTGCTGCGGCAGTTATTATTGCCTTGTTGCCGCGTGACCAGGAGAACCTAATACGCTGGACTGCGTTTATCCTCAGCTTCATCCCCCTGGGTTTTTCGATTGCGCTGTGGTTGGGCTTCAGCTCTGCTACACCCGGTTTCCAGTTCCAGGAGCAGGCCGTCTGGTATGCATCGATCAATTCAAGCTATCATGTCGGGGTGGATGGCATCTCGCTGACCATGGTGCTGCTGACCACCTTGCTGACCCCGCTGGCTATTCTAGCCTCCTTCAGCATCACCGACCGGGTGAAATCCTATATGGTGCTGTTCTTCCTGCTGGAGATGGGATTGTTGGGGGTCTTTCTCACACTCGATTTGCTCCTGTTCTTCGTCTTTTGGGAGTTCGGTCTGGTACCCATGTATTTCCTGATCAACCAGTGGGGTAGTGAAAAAGGCGAGCGTGAGATTTGGGGGGGACGAAAAGTATCTGCACGTGCATATGCTTCATTCAAGTTTATGATCTATACCATGGCGGGTTCATTGGGCTTGCTTCTGGCGATCCAGATGATCGGCGTCGTGGCAGGCACTTTCGATCTGCCCCAGCTTTACGCAGCCTGGCCTGCTCTGGACCAGCCATTATTTGGTATGTCAATCTCGACTGTTAAATCGATCGCTTTTTGGGCGTTTGTCATCGCTTTCGCTATCAAGGTCCCGGTCTGGCCGTTCCATACATGGCTGCCAGATGCCCATACCGAGGCTCCCACTGCGGGCTCTATGATCCTGGCGGGTGTTCTGCTTAAGCTGGGTGCATACGGCTTCTTACGGCTGGTGCTTCCCCTCTATCCGGCGGAATCGAAGGCTTATGCCGGAGCTCTTGGATTGCTGGCAGTCCTGGCGATCATCTTTGGTGCTCTCGCCTCTTACGGACAGACAGATTTCAAGCGCCTGGTGGCCTACTCATCCGTAAACCATATGGGCTTCGTCGTGCTGGGAATTGCCGCGGCCGCTTTCGCGATGGGCACTGAAAATGCGACCATTGCTCTCAATGGGGCGGTGCTGCAGATGTTCAATCATGGGCTGTCGGCTGCGGCGATGTTCTTCCTGGTCGGCGTGATTTACGAGCGGACGCACACTCGTAATTTGAATGACTATGGAGGCTTGTTCCCCCTGGTCCCCGTATATGGGGGGATCTTAATATTCACCTCGATGGCATCTTTGGGACTGCCGGGATTGAACGGCTTCATCTCCGAGTTCCTTGTTGTGAGAGGGTCGTGGCCGATCCTCACAGTCTATACAGCCCTGGCGATGATCGGTCTGTTTTTAACCGGCGCGTATATTTTGAAGGGGATTAAGATGGTGCTGCATGGACCGTTGAACGAGAAATGGGCGGGTCATATCAGTGAGATCAGTGCGCGTGAAATTGTTGTGATCGCACCCTTAATGGTCTTAATGCTGTGGATTGGTGTCTGGCCGGCCTGGATCCTGAACGTGATCAACCGCGCAGTCGAGATGTTATTCTAATCGTCTTCTGAGACTATGTTGTCCTTTAGGCGAATGACTGCTGAACATCGAGGTGGAGAATGCAATTTCCTATCCTGAGCGTAATCGTTTTTACACCCATCATCGCGGGAATTTTGATCTTGCTGATCCCGGGCGAGAGAAAGACGGAGATACGCGTCGCGGCTCTGGCGGCGGCAACCTTCGCCATGCTCCTGTCGGTGTGGGCTTATTTTTCATATGACGTCTCAGCCGCGGGATATCAATTTGTAGAGAAATACGCCTGGCTGCCCCAACTTGGCATTTCATATCACGTTGGCATCGATGGTATGAGCGTTCCGCTGGTGATGCTCACCGGGATCGTCATGTTCACCGGCGTCCTGATTTCCTGGGGCATCGATGACCGGCCGCGTGAATTTTTTGCATTCCTGTTCATCCTGGCTACTGGCGTTTTTGGCGTTTTCGTTACCCTGGATCTCTTCATGTTGTTCTTCTTTTACGAGATCGCTGTTTTTCCGATGTATTTATTGATCTCGATTTGGGGCTGGAAAGAGACACGTGAATATGCTGCCATGAAGCTGACGTTGTACCTGTTTATCGGGTCGATGGTGGCTTTGATCGGCGCGCTGGCGATGTACTTCGTCGCCGGTATGAACTCTTTCGATATGCTTGAGCTGGAGAGAGCTGGCTTCTCTGCGGCCTTCCAGAAGGTGGCCTTCCCGTTCGTATTCTTCGGTTTTGCAGTCCTCGGCGGCATTTTCCCCTTCCATAACTGGAGCCCGGATGGTCACGTCGCCGCACCGACCGCGGTCTCCATGTTCCATGCGGGGGTTCTGATGAAGCTGGGCGCATTCGCCGCGTTGCGGGTGGGGATCATGCTCCTGCCAGAAGGCGCGAAATTCCACATGCCCTGGATCATACTGCTGACTCTGGTGAATGTCGTCTACGGCGCGTTTATCGCCAGTGTACAGACAGATTTTAAATATGTTATTGGTTTCTCATCGGTATCCCATATGGGTCTGGTCGCTATGGGTTTTGCAACATTGAACCATCAAGGCTTGCTCGGGGCGGGCGTGCAAATGTTCTCGCACGGTGTGATGACGGCTCTTTTCTTTGCTGTAGTCGGGATGGTTTACGACCGGGCGCATACACGTGAAATCCCCCGCCTGGGAGGTTTCAGGAAAGTAATGCCGCTGGTGGCGCTGGCGTTTATCGTAGGAGGCCTGGTCTCGATGGGCATGCCAGGCTTCTCAGGATTTATCGCCGAGTTCCCCATATTTATGGGCGTGTGGGGCAGACAGCCGTGGATTGCCATCGTGGCAGCCATATCTATTGTGATAACGGCATCGTATATTATCCGGATTATCACGAAGGTGTTTTTTAGCCCAATGCCTGAAGAATTCGAGGGTCACGTCGGTGACGTGACGGTTTTGGACAAGGCAGCCCTGGTGCTGCTTTCAGCAATACTGATCGTGATCGGCGTTTATCCGTCGATCATGGTGCCCCTGGTCGAATCGGGCGTGAATAATATCCTGCGCCTTCTGGGAGGTGCATAGTGCTTACAGTCGATTTTGAATCCTGGATGGTTCTAGCAATCCTGCCGGAGATCCTGCTCCTGGTCCTGGCTGTATTGATCTTGCTGCTTGATGTACTGCTGAAAGATGAAGCCCGGCGAAACCTGGGCTGGATCAATGCCTTTGGTTTGGGATTGATCATGGTCATGGGCTTGATCTTCTCCCGTCCTGGACAGGAAGCGCGCTTGATGTGGGGCGGTATGCTGAGCCAGGATTGGTTAGGCTTCACCTTCCGTATGCTCTTCCTGTTTGCTGCCGCATTCACCTCTCTTTTCTCGATGGATCTGCCCGGGTTGGGGAAGCGCGGCGAGTATTACATGCTGATGCTGGCTTCCACCCTGGGGATGATGCTGATGTCGTCGTCAGCGGATATCGTCATGCTGTACCTGGCTATCGAGACCACCTCCATTCCCCTTTATGTCCTGGCAGGATTCTTGACCCAGGATGATAAATCCACAGAATCTGGCTTTAAATATCTCCTTTTTGGCGCGATGACATCCGCTATCATGCTGTATGGTTTCAGCTTGCTCTACGGTTTTACCGGCACGACAAATCTATCTATGATCGCCCAGCAGATTATGACAGGGAGCATTCCCGTTACAGCTCTAATCGGGGTCTTAATGCTGGTCCTGGTCGGGTTTGGCTTCAAGGTCTCTGCAGTACCGCTGCACTTCTGGGCACCCGATGTCTACGAAGGCGCGCCAACACCCATCGCTGGCTTCCTTTCCACTGCCTCGAAAGCTGCCGGGTTCTCAGTGCTGCTGCGAGTTTTCCTCTTGGCTTTCCCCATGTTGGCGCCCTACTGGGGCGCGGTGATTGCTGCGCTGGCGACTGCAACCATGACCTTGGGCAACTTATTGGCTCTGGCGCAGCGCAATATCAAGCGCCTCCTGGCATATTCATCTATCGCACATGCCGGTTATGCGATGATCGGCGTGGTGGCAATTTCAGTATTGGGCACATCCAGCGTGATTTTCTACTTAATCTCTTATGTGGTGACGAACCTGGCTGCTTTTGCTATTGTGGCAGCCGTCGGACGAGTTACCGGCTCGGATGAGATCGCCTCCTATTCTGGATTGAGCCGCCGTTCGCCCTGGCTGGCCCTGGCGATGATGGTGGCATTTCTGTCATTGGCGGGCATGCCGCCATTTGGTGGTTTTGTGGTCAAGTTCGCGGTCTTTGCCTCGGCAATACAGGCAAATATGATCTGGTTAGCAGTTGTGGGCATATTGAACTCAATCATTGGCCTTTACTACTACCTGACGGTTCTCAAATATGTCTATCTCTACCGCTCCGAAGATGAGAACAAGCCGCTGCCAGTTACCAGCCCGTATGTCTTTGGGTTGGTAGTTTTGTGCCTGGGTATCATCCTGATCGGTACACTCTTTGCGCCGTGGATTACCTTAGCTGGCAGTGCAGCGGCAGTATTGTTTTAAGATTATCTTGCTCTGAATTTGTGATAAAATTCTCGGCGTCATGAGCCCGAACGACTCCCCACCCGAGAAGAATCCTTACCTGGCTGCTTTCAACACGAAGGCTCTAACTGTCGGTGGGGAGGTGGGGTGTGTTACCTTGACGATCGTCTTGGGGGCGGTGTTCGGGGGAATCTGGTTGGACAGGGTGTTGGGAACCAGGCCGTTGTTCACGATTGGCCTGGTTTTGATCTCGACCCCTCTGTCGCTCTTTTTGACTTTTTGGATCGCCAAGCGGGCGGTTAAAGACTTACAAGCACCACCTACAGCAGTAAAAGATACCGACACTTCGAGAGTAGGAGAGGACAGGTGAACGAAGCACAGACGAAAAAACGACGCCCTGTCAAACGCTGGATTGTACTGGCTTTGGTCGCAATCGGCATATATGCCGCCTTCATGGGTCCGTCGATCCTTAAGCCGGTGCCCCCAACGGTGGTTCTCCCAGCCGAACCGATCTGGCCTGGGGTCCCAATTACTAACTCAATGGCAGCCACTCTTATAACGGATGTCCTGTTAATTCTCCTGGCGATTGGAGCTTACCGGTTCAGCAAGAGCGGCGAGTTGGTTCCATCCGGATTTTACAATGCGTTTGAAGCCATCGTCGAATTCTTGTGGAACACTGTGGAAGGATCGACAGGGAAGTGGGCACGCAGGATTATCCCCGTAGTCGGGACAATCTTTCTGCTGATTTTCGTGGCAAATATGGTCAAGATGCTGCCCGGTTTCGAAAGCATCGGCTATCTGGAGGCGCCGCATAAAACAGGAGAAGCTTATTCGATTGTTAAGCTTTTCCAGATCGGCAGCTTGCCTGTTTATGCGATTGATCCGGCAGGTGCGGAGCGAATTGTTGTCGACCCAACCCACGAAACGACAGAGGAAGAGCATGGGTTGTGTGAACACTGCCAGGTAATCCCATTCCTGCGTGGCCCTGCGACAGATTTGAATTTCACCTTCGCTCTGGCTGTCATCGCCATCGTGATGACACAGGTGTATGGCGTATGGGCATTAGGTCCCAGGTACTTCGAAAAATTTATCCCAATTCGCAGGTTGGTTAAGGGCGGGGCGTTTGGAGCCATCGATTTTGTCGTGGGTCTGTTGGAGCTTATCCTGGAGTTCGCCAAAATACTGTCATTTAGCTTCCGGTTGTTCGGTAATATCTTCGCCGGGGTGCTGCTGCTCTCATTGGTTGGTTCCTTACTGCCTGTCCTCCTCCCGCCTGGTCTCTATTTGTTTGAGATCTTCTTCGGTATAATCCAGGCTTATGTGTTCTTCCTGCTGGCTACGATTTTCATGAGCACGGCGCTGGTGAGCCATCACGGTGATGAACACGGCAAAGAACAACATTAATCCTGCAATCGATTTCGTAATCATTACACTCATGATAGAGGAGACACAAAATGGATGATCCAGTCGCATTCGTTACCGGCTTGAAGGTCTTGGCTGCTGGTCTGGCAATGTTAGGCACTATAGGTGCTGGTTTGGGCGTAGGTATTGCGGCGGCGGGTGGCGTCCAGGCTATGGGACGTAATCCTGATGCTGCACCCATTATCCAGACTAACATGATCCTGGGAATGGCTTTTGCTGAGGCGGTAGCGATTTATTGCCTGGCTGTGGCGTTGATCATTATCTTCGCCGCGGGCTAACAGTAACGGACTCCTGAAAGAAGAGGGTAACTGCGTATGGCAGCTTTGGGTATTAACTTAGGTTACTTTATTTTCCAGGTGCTCAACTTCACCATTGTGTTGCTCATTCTGTACGCCCTGGGATATAAACCGATTATCAACGCCCTGGAAAATCGTAAGAATAAAATCTCTCAGGGCATGGAAGATGCTCGTATCGCAGCTGAAGCGCGTGCTAACGCTGAGAAGGATGCTCGGGAGATTATTGCGAAAGCGCAGGCGGAAGCCAATCAGAAGGTGCGCGAGGCCACCGAGCGGGCTGAAGTTGCGGCGCGTGATGTTCTGGTCGAGGCGGAGGCCGCGGCGGGCAAGGCGCGCGAGGATGCACTGGCAGAAGCAGCCCAGGAACGCGATCGCGTGCTGGCAGACGTGCGTGGTCAGATTGCTGCATTAGCGATGGCTGCAACTCAGCGTTTGATCGGCGAGACATTAGATGAGAAACGTCAGCATGCCTTGATCGATGAATTCTTCTCGGGTGTGAAATCGGGCAAGGTAGTTGTTCTGGAAGGTGCCAGCCTTTCGGGTGCGTCTGCGGAAGTCACCAGTGCACTGCCCCTCACTTCGGAGGAACAAGAGGCTGTTAAGCGGGATCTGCTCTCCAAGACTGGCAGTCAGGCAACCGTGACGTTTCGCGTTGATCCATCTATCCTGGGTGGTCTAGTGCTGCGTGTCGGAGATAAGGTGTTGGATGGTTCAGTCGCTGGGCAGCTGGATACCCTGCGGCAGGGTCTGCACTAATATCCGAAAAGCGTTATACCTCTAAACCATACGAAGCCGGTGAGACCGGTTTTCGTATGGTTTATGTTTTATTCTCATTATGATAGAGCCGTTGCCCGCCACGCCAAGATTATCTACTCTGTTCCGCAGCCTGCCGGCTAACCTGAGCTGGCAGACAGGAGATTTACACCGCTTGGAGATCGCGGTGGGGGGGATGGCGATCGATTCGCGGCAGGTCAAACCGGGGGATGTATTCTTTGCCCTGGTGGGCGGAAATATCGATGGGCACCGCTTTATCCCACAGGCGATCCAGGGTGGGGCGGTGGCTGTGGTCGGCGAAAAGCCCTATTCGGATCTGGCAGTGCCTTATATCCAGGTCCCTGACAGCCGGCAAGCGCTGGCTCATTTCTCCGCAGCATACTTCGGATTCCCGTCCCGTAAATTAACCGTCATCGGCGTCTCCGGGACGGATGGCAAGACCACCACTGCCAGCTTGATTTTCAATATTCTCAAGGAAGCCGGGATTCGAGCTGGCATGATCTCGACGGTAAACGCAGTCATCGGCAGCCAGACGCTGGATACCGGTTTCCATGTGACCACGCCTGATGCGCAAGATGTCCAGCGCTACCTGGCACAGATGGTCAGCTCAGGGATGAGCCATGCGGTCCTGGAAGCCACCTCACATGGGCTGGCACAGCACCGGGTTGAAGGGTGCGAATTCGATGTGGGCGTAGTGACCAATATTACCCACGAGCATCTTGACTATCATGGGTCTTATGAGGCATACCGGTCAGCCAAAGCCAGGCTGTTCGATTTGATTGCCAGTAAGCATGACAAAGACTTCCAGAATCTGCGCCTGGCAGTGCTGAACCGGGACGATACCTCCTATGGGTATCTGGCAGATCATATTGATCGGCTGGAGCGCATGCTGGCGGTTCGGTTCATGAGAATTACCTATGGCGTCGAGTCAGACGCAGACTTGCGGGCAACGAAGATTGAAAGCGACGAGAACGGGGTGCAGTTTGTAGTCACTGGACTGGATTATCAATTCCCTGTACAGTCAAGGTTAGCCGGGGAATATAATGTGTCGAACTGCCTGGCAGCGATAGCAGTCACTGTAGCTGGTCTTGGTTTGGCACCTGAAACAGCACAAGCAGGCATCTCCAGCCTGAGCGCCATACCTGGGCGTATGGAGCACCTGGACCTGGGGACGGATTTCTTCACCATCGTTGATTTCGCCCATACACCCAATGCGCTGCACAGGGCGCTTACAGCAGCCCGCGGGATCGCCAAGTCGCAGGGTAAAGCAGGGAGAGTGATTGCTGTGTTTGGCTCGGCAGGCCTGCGTGATCGCGCCAAACGCCGCATGATGGCGGAGGTGGCAGCTCAGCTCGCAGATCTGAGCGTGCTGACGGCGGAAGATCCACGTACTGAATCGCTGGATGAAATCCTGGCTGAGATGGCTAAGGGCAGCGAAAGCCGCGGTGGCGTGGAGGGCAAGTCTTTCTGGCGTGTACCTGACCGGGGTGATGCCATCCGCTTTGCATTATCTCTCGCTGTTCCAGGGGATGTCGTGATCGTCCTGGGCAAAGGGCACGAGCAGTCCATGTGCTTCGGGGAAGTTGAATATCCCTGGGATGACCGTACTGCTGTACGTGCGGCAGTCGCGGAACTCCTGGGAGTTCAAGGACCGCATATGCCATTCTTACCCACAAAGAAATAAAAACGGGGCTGCTGTTTGTTGTTAGACAAACAGCAACCCCGTTTACCTCTTATTATCAATATTTCAAGTCTTCACGAACTGGCGCAAAGATATCCAATACCTGGGCCGGCTGCGGACCAACACGGACGCTGTGCTCTGTACCCCCAGGGATCATATAAAGATCGCCTGCTCGTAAGCTGCGCTTCTCGTCGCCAACTGTAAACTCCAGCTCTCCCCTCAAGATGATTCCGCCTTGCTCGTGAGGATGAGAGTGAGTTGGTAATACGGCATAGGCATCCAGGTCAACCACCGCCAGCATCACGTTTTCGCCCCAGAATGTGCGTGCCCGGATTGCAGGGGTGAGATCTTTCGTCATGCGTTCGTCTGGGTTGAAGAAATACATCGTGCCCTCCAGCTCGGATTGGCGCTGCTTTAACGACGGCTGCGATTCTGACCGCCTGCGGGTCGTTTGTTATAGCCACCCTGACCGCCGCGTTGGCCTGGACGCCCACCGGAACTACCGCTTCCACCACGCCGGTCGCGCTGCTTGGCCTCTTCGGCAGTCCAGCCTTCCAGGACAGCCTGTCGGGATAGACGGATCTTGCCATGCTCATCGATATCGGTGATCATGACCGTCAGCTCATCTCCCAGGCGAGCGATATCCTCGACCCGCTCTACCCGTTCACTATCGAGCTGAGAGATATGCACCATGCCATCGATGCCGGGTAGGATTTCTACGAAAGCGCCGAAATCAGTAGTGCGGACCACGCGTCCGGTATAGATACGTCCAATAACGGGTGTCTCGGTGAGAGCCTCGATGCGTTCTACAGCTTTGCGTGAGCTCTCGCCATCCGCTGTGGCGATAAATACCGAGCCATCTTCGCCGATATCGATCTTCGCACCAGTCTCTTCCTGGATGCTGCGGATCATCTTTCCACCGGGTCCGATCACAGCCCCTATCTTGTCAACGGGTATTTTTACCACGGTAATGCGCGGGGCATGCGGCTTTAACTCCGGACGCGGAGCGGGGATAACAGCTAACATCTGGGACAGGATCGACAGGCGTGCCTGGCGGGCCTGTTCGAGCGCCTGAGACATGATCTCCGAGGAAAGGCCCTTGGTCTTGATATCCATCTGCAAGGCAGTGATACCGTGCTCGGTGCCGGCAACTTTGAAATCCATATCACCCAGGTGATCCTCTGCGCCCAGAATATCGGTCAGGATTGCATACGGTTCGCCTTCCTTGATCAAACCCATGGCAACACCCGCTACCGGCGATATTATCGGTACGCCAGTATCCATTAAGGCAAGCGTGGAGCCACACACGGAAGCCATGGATGACGATCCGTTCGAAGACAGGACTTCGGACACCAGGCGCATCGTATATGGGAAATCAATCTCTGCCGGAATGACCGGCAGCAGGGCGCGTTCTGCTAAAGCACCGTGACCGATGTCCCGCCGCGAGGCGCCGCGCAGTGGTTTTACTTCTCCGGTTGAAAATGGAGGGAAATTGTAATGGTGGATATACCGCTTGCTCTCTGAAGGAGTCAAGCTGTCAAGCTCCTGGGCTTCGCGGGGGGTACCCAGGGTGGCAAGCGTCATTACCTGTGTCTCACCGCGAGTGAACAGACCAGAGCCATGGGCGCGAGGACTTACATCGACCTCGCACCAGATTGGGCGGATATCGGTGTAGCCGCGGCCATCAGGTCGCACGCCCTGTTGTAATATACGCTGGCGGACGATGCCTCTGACTGCATGATCGAAGCCCTCGATGACTTGTTGTGCCTTCGCTTCGTCTTCACCTGCCAATTCCGCCACCAAGGTTTCTTTCAACGCATCGATGCTGGCATTTTGCTCAGATTTGACAAAAGGCCGGTTAAGTATCTCGGTGAGAGGCGCCGCAACCTTTTCGGAGATGGTGGCTTCCAGTGTTTCATCGATTTTGAATGAAGTATAGGTGGTTTTCGGCTTACCGATCTCTGCTGCCATTTGTTCCTGCAGGTCAATGATGGGCTGGATGGCTTTGTGACCGAAATCCAATGCCGCAACCATTACCTGCTCCGAGGCTTCCTTCGCCCCGCACTCAACCATCAGGATGGCGTCGCGCGTACCTGCTAAACGAAGATCGAGATCGGAATATTCCATATCCGCAAAGGTCGGATTGAGGACATATTCTCCTTCAATCAAGCCCACGCGCACAGCACCCACAGGCCCAGACCATGGAATATCTGAGATCATCAGTGCTGCGGATGCAGCATTCACTGCCAGGATGTCGATCGGGTTTTCACCGTCGGTCGAGAATGAATACAGGATGACCTGTACGTCATTGCGCATATCTTTGGGGAAGAGCGGGCGCAGTGGTCGATCAGTCAAGCGGGCAGTCAGTATGGCCTCTTCAGTGGGACGACCTTCGCGGCGGAAGAAAGAGCCTGGGATACGCCCGCCGGCATACATCCGCTCCTCATAATCAACGGTCAGAGGGAAGAAGTCGATCCCTTGCCGAATGTCGCTGCTCATTGTCGTAGCAGCGAAGATAACGGTGTCGCCAACGCGCAGCGTGACAGCTCCACCGGCCTGACCGGCCAAATGACCGGTCTCAAAAATGAATGTTTTTGTACCAAGGGTTACCTGGTAGCTATGGACTTGTGGTTTCATCTATTCTCCTTGATGACCCACCCAGTCAGGGACTGAAAGGTATCGACAACAACATTTTCCCATGCAGGTTGTCGCCATCTTTCAATTCCTAACCGGTGGGCAATGAAAAAATATAGTATCTAGAAATCGAGTAATGACCAGTGAACAACTCACTGGTCCAGATTCAATTAACTGAATCTTTCGTCTTGGCATGAAGGGAGCCGTTCGCTCACCCGCAAACATCCAGGATGATGTGATGGCAGATCAATATAGAGTAGAGGGAGGGGATGGTCCACCTACTCCATATGAGCGCTACTTACGCCGGATGTTCAGTTTTTCTGTTAATGCCATATAACGCTGGAAATCTTTCCGTCGGACATAAGATAGCAACCGGCGCCGCTGACCCACCATTTTCAGCAGCCCGCGGCGGGACGATTCGTCGTGTTTGTGGGCACGCAGGTGATCGGTGAGTACATTGATGCGATTCGTCAGGATCGCTATCTGGACTTCAGGCGAACCTGTATCCTTTGAATGACGGGAAAACTCCTCCATCAGCTTACTTTTAGCTTCTTTATCAATCGTCATGACGTCTGCCTACTCCTTTCATCATAATTAGCAGGTCTCCATATCAGCAGCGTTGGATTAGTTTGGGATGGTCTTATGCGAAACTGATCATCCCGTCTTGCCGCTGGTAGGGCTAGTCAAAGCGGGCAGATTATACCATAACGTGGGCTTGTGAAGGTACAGTCAAAGGATTTGTAAGTTCGGGGCCGGGAGATTATCTGGATAGAAAATCTGTCTGAGCAGGGAATTGCCTGAGAACCGCACGTAGAGAGGCCTGGCTATCTTCTGGCAGCAACGGCAGGCATTGACGGGAAAGCCACGCAGTATCTGAGCTGTTAGTGGCCTCCAGATATTGGCGCAGATATTGGGCAGTCTCGACCGGTGAGCGGCGGGCAAGAGCCTGGAGAGCTTCACGCACCTCGTCTCGCAGGGCATCTGGAATCTTACGGATTAAAGGGGAGAGCAGCTTGAAGAATATCGGTAAATTTTCGTAATCGCCCGATTCGATTAATGGGATCAGTGCATTCAAGCCTGTCTTCTGCTTGCTGACTACCGACTCACTCAACCAGGTCTCGATTTGCTCTATCACCGCCTCAGGTGAGTCTTTTCTCAGGCGCCCCATCCCCTGCTCCATCAGGACGGACATCAGCCGCATCTCCGGGGGAGGATTGCTCCACTGGATCACTCGACTTAGCACTTCGCTGGTGGGACCGGTCGTAATTTGCCCTAACAAATAAGCTGCCAGGTAGCGAAACTCGTAGTAATCTTCGGCCCATAGGGCATCGCATAGAGCCAGGGTTTGCATCGCGTTGGCGGCTGCCAGCGGACTTAGTTCTACCACGAGCTGGCGTATGACTGGTCGGGGGATGTTATATGCAGGGGTCAATGGGGGCGGTGTTCCTGATTGGCCTGCTCGGTGAGTACGGTTTGAATAAAAATGCATAAGCTTATGCAGCTGGCGTACGAATCGAGTGGGCTGCTCGTATAGAGCGGCCAATTGGGCGCATTGGTATTTCAGTTTTGCCAGATGGATGGCAGGCATCTGATTTGATAATCTATGACTGAAGTTCGGAGATCAATCTAGCGGCGGCATCGACATCCGGTACAAAGCTCAACCATTTTCGCTGATCCTCCGGGATGTAGGCTGACAGGTGTTTAAACATTGACTTAAATGTGACATCCCATCCCTTGCCGATCAGGATCAAACGGCGGGGAGAGATCGAGCTGGTCAGAAGCAGGTTCCACATCAGAGAAATCTCGGTTAATGTACCGGGTCCACCCGGAAGCGCGCAGGCCAGATCGCAGGCCTCGATTAATGTCATAATACGCTGCTGCAGGGTGCTGCATCGCCGCTCTTCGGCAACCCAGGCGTTGGGATGTACAAGTCTCCAGGCCTCTATCTGGTCGCATGTAACCCCGATGACATGAGCGCCGGCAGATGCCGCTCCTCGGGACACGGCTTCCATCGTGCCGATATATCCCCCGGTTAACACGGTGTGCCGCTGAGCGCCAAGCAGATAGCCAAACCGTTGAGCTTCGATATAGGCGGGTTCATGTGGTTTTGGCTGTGAGCCACCAAATACAGTGATGTTCATTAAATACTTTATCCCTTGTTTTCTCGGTCTTGGTCCCAAGTGCGCTGGTAATTGTATTCGAGTTTCTTCAGGATCGCCTGTTCAAGGTCGATCCCTGCAATGCTGGCTATCTGCAGTAAATACAAGGCGACATCTGCCAGCTCGCCCGCAAGGCTGTCATAATTATCAGAATCTTCCCCCCATTGAAAATGTTCTAATACTTCAGCAGCCTCCAGGTTAAGGGATATCGCCAGATTACGCAGGGTTTGAGGCCGTGAACTGTCCGCGGTATACCAGCCCTGGGCGCGGACAAAGCGATGCATTTCTTGAGTAAGCTGACGTATGTCCATATTTTCAAATCATCCCTGTTTTTCCTCAGCAATGGCTTTCAGGGCAGCTAAGGCGGAAAGACGCTGCTCCGGATGCCAATCGGGTTCAGTCGCCATACGCTGGAGATGAGTATGTACGGCTGCTTTTTCCGGCGGATCCAGCGAGTTATATGCCGGAAGGATTATTTCAGCCTGTCTTGAGAGAAGTTTATCCCAGATGTTTGTTAGATCCTGTTCGTCAGCCATAGATAACCACCGCCGGGGACTAATTATGCCATTAATTGTGTGAACTGGCATCCCTAACTCGGATCTTGGGATTATGGCGTGAGGGGTACGGAGTAGCTGACCTGAATTTCGATTACAATATTGGAGCAAATGAAGATCATCCAGACTCATGAGCAGGCAGATTTCGATGCGATGGCTTCGCTACTGGGGGCGTATCTGCTCGATGAAGCCTCGATACCGGTACTGCCGCACCGCGTGAACCGGAATGTGCGCGCCTACCTGAATCTGTATGGCAACGATCTGCCATTCATCGAAGCGCGCGATCTTCCCAGCCAGCCGGTAGAGCACATCACTCTGGTAGACACGCAATCGTTGACCAGTGTCAAAGGAGCAACCTCTCAAACACGAGTACACGTCATTGATCACCACCCCTTGCGAGAGGATCTGCCTCAAGACTGGAATATAACTGTATCCGGAACTGGTGCGAATACAACGATCTTTATTGAAACATTGCGCGAGAGGGATGTTATCCTGAGTACTGTTCAGAGTACACTGCTGTTATTAGGCATCTATGAGGATACCGGATCGCTGACATACACACGCACCACTGCCCGAGATTTGAAGGCTGCCAGTTATTTGTTAGAGATGGGTGCCAGCCTGCAGATTGCGACAGAATTCCTAAACCATCCTTTATCGACAGACCAACAAATCATTTATGACCAGCTGCGCGCCAACCTGGAGCATTTCCATATTCATGGTTTTACCGTCATCGTAGCGACAGGTAATGCTCAGGAGATGGATGAAGAGCTCTCAACCATCGTGCATAAGCTGCGTGATTTGCTTGACCCTGATGGACTGTTTGTATTGATCAAAACCAAGGCCGGTGTACAGCTTATTGCACGTTCTAATACTGATAATATCGACGTATCCCAGATTGCAGGTCATTTCGGTGGCGGCGGTCATGACAGAGCGGCTGCTTGCCTCATCAAGAACATGGAGCTGGATGAGATTCGCACAGAGCTGGTAGGGCTTTTAGAGGAATATATCCGCCCATCGATCACAGTCGCTCAGATCATGTCCATCAGTCCCCAATTATTAGCGCCCAATACGCCGGTTCAAGATGCTGCACAGCAGATGCAGCGTTTTGGTCACGAAGGTTATCCAGTTATACAAGATGGGAAGGTAATCGGTTTATTAACCCGTCGCGCGGTAGACCGAGCAGTCTTGCACCAGAGACCCTATATTGTTACTCAGTTGATGGATGCTGGTGAATACATCGTCCGCCCGGACGATTCGATCGAATATTTACAACACCTGATGGCTGAATCGGGATGGGGTCAGATACCAGTAATTCATCCCGAAACAAATGAAGTTATCGGCATCGTTACGCGCACGGACTTGCTTAAAATACTTGCCCCAAGGCCGCGTGTACCTGATCGCCAGAACATGGCAGACCGGTTGGAACATGCCCTGCCCAAAGCGCGCTTGTTGTTGGTAAAGGTTGTTGCTCAAGAGGCAGTGGAGCAAAACATTGCTGTCTATATCGTGGGCGGTTTCGTACGGGACTTGTTGTTGGAACGACCAAGCCTGGATTATGACCTGGTCGTAGAGGGAGATGCGATTGCCCTCGCGCGGGCACTGGCGCGAAAATATGGGGGTCGGGTCACCAGTCATTCGCGTTTTGGGACAGCAAAATGGCTGCTTCGCCAGTCAACGGTTAAAGGCAATCGCCACTTCCGCCCTGTGGACCTGAATACCCTCATCCCTGACGGAGATCCGATGGATCTCCCCGATTCGCTCGATATTGTGTCAGCTCGCACTGAGTTTTACACACACCCCACTGCTTTACCCACTGTCGAGCGAGGCAGTATAAAACTGGACCTGCATCGCCGTGATTTCACGATCAATACACTTGCTCTGAGGTTGGATGGTCACCATTATGGTGAGTTACACGATCACTGGGGCGGTTGGGCAGATTTACGCCAGGGATTGGTACGTGTGCTTCACTCGCTGTCCTTTGTCGATGATCCCACGCGAATCTTACGGGCAGTGCGTTTTGAGCAGCGATTCGACTTCCACATTGAGAAGCGCACCCTGGAGCTTTTACAGGAGGCGCAAGAATTATTGGGTCGAATTTCCGGCGACCGAATCCGGCACGAGCTGAATAACATCCTGGCAGAGGAGTGTGTACCGGCGATGCTTTCTCGCCTGGATGAATTGGGAATCCTGGCAGCCATCCACACCGAACTCATGTGGGACCAGTGGCTGCGCGTGCATATCGAGCGCTTACAGACCACCAAGCCAGATCCGATCTGGCAGTCCTATATCAGCCTCGACCAACTTCAGATCCGTATACAATTAGCATATATGCTTTGGTTGATCCGCTTGCCGGTTGGGCCTGCTCGCAATGTATGTGACCGGCTGAAACTCCCCGCTAACTTGCGAGTTTTGCTGAATGCCTCTACTCAGCTCTGGCAGGATCTTCCGGGGTTTGATTCCATGCAGCCCAGCCAGATTGCTTTCAGGCTGCAAGATGTGCCCCCTTTAGCGATCTATGCTGTTTACATTGCCACAGACCGACCTGAACTCCAACAAGCGCTCAATCGATACGTTGGCGAGTGGAGGCATATTTCGCCTGTGATATCTGGACATGACCTGCGCGCGCTGGGAGTGCCTCCCGGCCCTGTCTACAGTCAAATCTTACAGGTACTACGCGCTGCCTGGTTGGATGGGAAAATTACCACTCCCGATCAGGAAAACCAATTGATCCATGAGCTGCTTGATGAAGTAACTCATAAAGGAGAAATCCAGGGAAAGTAGGATCCCTAGCCGGTAATTATCAGTGCAACCTATGACAATAACGGTATCTACACAACAGATCATCATCCGCACTGCATCGCAGATGGACCTACCTGGCCTCGAATGGGGGGGTGAATTTCAGCATTTTCGTCTCCTTTATCAGGATGTCTATCAGAGCACCCTGCGCAATGAGGCGGTGATGTGGATTGCCGAGCATCCCCTGAAACAAGTAATCGGTCAGTTATTCGTTCAGCTTATCAGTACGCGATCTGAACTGGCAGATGGATCATCCAGGGCGTATATCTATGGCTTTCGCGTCCAACCCGAGTATCACCGGCAAGGCATCGGGACAAATATGCTCAAGGTAGCAGAAAACGATCTTGCACAGCGCGGCTATCGTTGTGTAAGTTTGAATGTCGGTCAGGATAACCACGAAGCCAGGCGTTTGTATGAGCGCTGTGGATATGTGATCGTCGCCGCCGAACCTGGGCGTTGGTCTTTCCTCGATGACAATGGGCTAAAGCGAGACGTCAACGAGCCAGCCTGGCGAATGGAGAAAAAGCTGGACCGGCCGGTTATTGTGAGATTACCATTAGATTGATCGCCCGCTCGCTGTTTTAACCTTGCAGCCGGTTGGAATTCGTGCTAGAATTCATGCCGGGTAAGTAAGCATTACAGATACTGGTTCAGCGAAAAGTGGGCACCCCCCACTTTTCTGCATATAATATGGTGGTTGAACAAATACTATCGAAGGCGCTGGAGTGAGAGTAAGAAGAAATGAAGAACGAGTTTGTCCTGGCATTTAATGAAGTCCTTGAAGAAAAGCAGCTTCCGAGGGAGGTAATCCTGGAAGCCCTTGAGGCTGCAATGGTCTCAGCATACCGCCGTGCAGTCAATGCGTCGAGTGCACAGCATGTCGAAGCCATGATTGACCTTGAGACGGGACGCGTAACGATATCCGCAGAAAAAGAGGTGGTCGATTCGGTACAAGATACCCGTACCGAGGTCTCCATCAAGGACGCCCGTAGGGTAAATCCGGAGGCGAATCTGGGAGAGATGGTTGTGATGGAGACTACCCCGCGCAACTTCGGGCGTGTCGCTGCTCAGACGGCACGACAGGTGATCCAGCAGCGCATCCGGGAAGCCGAACGTACTGCCCAGATGGACCATTTTGGTAAACAGCAGGGCGAGATCGTGAGCGGAATCGTCCAAGCTGTGAATGCACAGGGTATCACTCTGGGTTTGGACATGAAGGCAGAAGGCCTTATGCCGCGCAACCAGCAGGTGCCAGGTGAACGCTTCCGTGTCCATGACCGAGTACGGACCTTGCTGTTAGAGGTAAAACTCTCACCACGCGGCCCCCAGATTATCTTATCTCGCGCCCACCGCAATTTCCTCCGGCGTTTGTTGGAAAACGAAGTGCCCGAGATATACCATGGCATGGTTGAGATCCGCTCGATCGCGCGGGAGCCGGGCCAGCGCTCAAAAGTGGCCGTAGCTGCCCTCCAACCCGGTGTTGATCCTGTCGGCGCCTGCGTTGGCATCCGGGGTGTGCGTATCCAGGCAATCGTCCGTGAGCTGAATGACGAAAAGATCGATGTAATCGAATGGAACCCCGATCCGGCAATCTACATCGCCAAGGCGCTCAGCCCGGCGCGGGTGAATGGCGTATATTTGAACGAACAGGCCAAGGGAGCAAAAACTGCTACAGTCGTCGTTCCTGAAGACCAGCTCAGCCTGGCGATCGGGCGTGATGGGCAGAATGCAAGGTTAGCTGCCAAGCTCACCGCCTGGCGGATCGATATTAAGAGCCTGCCGGAAGCCGCGGCGGATGCAATCCACAAGCTGCAGAACGATCCGGAATATGCAACAATTGCGGCCATGGAAGCGGAGGTAGTAGATCAGGTGTCGGCCACACTGGCCAAGAAAGCCGAAGGACGTCCAGTAATGCCGGAAGAGTACCAGATCCTCAGTCAGTTTGTGGACCGGGTCGAGCGCGGTTTGCTCCGCCAGCGCCAGAAGGAGCGCGCTGAAGAGGAAGAGCGTCTGCGGGTTATACAGGCTCAAATCCCCGAAGCAGCATACAAGATCCCTCTGGAAGAGCTTGGGATTTCGCCGCGCATCACTACCGTTCTTGGTGGCGCAGGCTATACAACCGTCGGTGACTTAATGTTGCAAATGCAGCTGGATTCGGACGTAGTCCTTGGTTTAAGTGGTATTGGTCCGAAGGCAATGGCTGATATAGATAATGCATTGGCAGGGCTGCAATTTGAGGCTGAAGAAGCGGTTCCGGTCGAAGAGCCTGTCGTTGAAGAAGTTGAGCCGGCTATTATGGTAGAAGCGGAACCAGTTGAGCAGCCGCTTGAACCCGTTGCTGAAGAAGTTGAGGCGCCAGTTGAGTTAGCCGTTCCAGAATTAATCGTAGAACTCGAGACTGTAGAGCCGGTCGCTGAATTGGAGGCTGTAGAGCAACCTGTAGAAGCTGAGCCTGTTGCCGCAGAAGCAGTTCCTGAGGAAGCGCAACCCGAGTTGGTTGAGCCAGAAGCGGAAGCCGTGGCGGTTCCTGAAGAAGAACCTTCCTCGCTGGACGAATTATTTGCCCTCCGCCCGGATATTCTGGAATTTGTCACCCCGGTTGATAGCGAGGACGAGGACGAGGATGATGCCGACCGGAAAAAGAAGGCCAAAAAGAAGAAAAAGAAGTTCGTCGAGATGGAGTACGATCCCGATAAAGACGTTGTTGTTTACAAGAAGAAGCGTAAGCGCGGAGATGATTGGGATATCAATTGGTAATTAATTTGTTTATCAGCGGGCAATCGACTGCCGAAGAGTAATAGGAGTGGCAAAGAAGTTGGCGCGCAGAAAGCATATACCCCAACGTACGTGTGTGGGGTGCCGTGAGGTACTACCAAAGCGTTCATTGATACGCATTGTCCGGACCCTTCAAGGTGTGCAGGTCGATCCAACAGGAAAAATGGCTGGACGTGGCGCCTATCTGCACAATCAGCTTTCCTGTTGGGAGCGAGGTCTAAAAGGTGCCCTATCTCAGGCTTTGAAGGTTAATCTGACTGATGAAGAACGGGATAGGTTAGGTGCATTTGCGATCACTCTAAATCAAGATGGTCCGCAGGAGCCAGCAGGTAATCAAGGATGACCCGTTTTAATTGGGTTCAGGCAGGAGTCAAACAGCAATCAAGGTGAGCTGCAATCGTATGAACGCCTCACGATATCGGTCAACAGCAGGGATAGGCCTGGTTATGTCTAATTAGACCAGTTCCCTAAAGCTTCCCTGCCTTTCCCGCTCAATCGGGCGCGGATGCCGGTTATAACGTTAGATTTATGTATAGATGGAGGTGCCAGATGGGCGAGAATGGGCATGGAAATGAGATTATCGAGCTACCGCCGACAATAACCGTTCGGGAATTAGCACAAGCTATTAAGGCCAGTCCCATAGAGGTGATCAAGACTCTCATGGCGAATGGGGTAATGGCGAATATCAACCAACTTGTCGATTATGATACAGCTGCAGTTGTTGCCGCGGAGATGGGATTTGAAGTTGCGCTTGAGAAACAGGAGGTTGCCTCAGAGCAAGAGACAGGGGAGATCCCTCTTTGGCGCCGTTTGATTGCCAAAGAGGATCCGAGCCAGCTGATAGCCCGCCCGCCGGTTGTTACAATCTTAGGTCATGTGGATCACGGAAAAACGACCTTATTGGACGCTATTCGGCATACGAACGTAGTTGGTGGTGAGACAGGCGGAATTACACAGCACATCGGCGCGTATCAGACCGAGCATAATGGGAGGACGATAACCTTTCTAGATACGCCAGGTCACTCGGCTTTCACAGCGATGCGGGCACGGGGTGCTCAGGGCGCTGATGTGGTTGTCCTGGTTGTGGCTGCCGATGATGGTGTCATGCCGCAAACACGAGAAGCGATTGCCCATGCAAAAGCGGCAAAGGTACCAATTATTGTGGCGATGAATAAGATTGATAAATCGAATGCGGATCCGTCGAAAGTTATGCAGCAGCTTGCTGAGGTCGGTCTGGTGCCGGATGAATGGGATGGCGATACGATTGTCGTGCCGATCTCAGCCAAGAAGATGACGGGTTTGGAAGATTTGCTGGAAGCAATCCTGTTAGTCGCTGATAATCTCAAGATTCAAGCCAATCCAAAAGGGCATGTAATCGGAACAGTAATCGAGGCAGAACGCGACCGGGCGAAAGGCTCCATGGCGACTCTCCTCGTACAAAATGGCACTTTAGATGTAGGCGATGTTGTCGTCGTCGGCAATGCTTATGGCCGATTACGAGCCATGTTTGATTACCGTGGTAAACAAATCCGGAAAGCTGGCCCATCAACACCTGCTTCGGTGATGGGATTGAGCGATGTGCCGCAGGCAGGGGATATATTCCAGGTAGTCGATTCGGAACGCGAAGCCCGTCAGATCGTAGAAGTGCGAAGGCAAGAGCAGCGAGATATCGTCGCAGAGAATAAAGTTGTGCTCACGCTCGAACAGCTCTTTGACCAGTTTCAGTCCGGAGAAGTGCGTGAACTGCGCCTGATCCTCAAAGCCGATGTGCAGGGCTCGCTTGAGCCAATTGTTACATCCTTAAATGAAATGAGTGCTGGAGATATTGGGATCAATATTCTGCATGCCGAGACCGGAAATATCGGTGAAAACGATGTGATGCTGGCAGCAGCTTCCAAAGCGATAGTGATCGGTTTTAATGTTCAAGCGGACGCTGGAGCCAGGCGCCTGGCAGAAGCCTCGGGAGTATCCATCCGGTTGTACGAGATTATTTACCGGATGACCGAAGACATTGAGAAGGCGCTGAAAGGCATGCTTGAACCTGAGGAAAGAGAAACGGTCATTGGTCATGCGGAGGTACGCGCTGTATTCCGGATCTCAAAGTTAGGGAATATTGCCGGGTGTTTCGTAACCGATGGAGAACTGCGCAGGAATGCCTATGTTCGGATACGGCGGGGCGGCGAAATGATCCACCAGGGATCAGTGTCATCTTTGAAACACCTACAGGAAGATGTACGTGAAGTGCGCCAGGGATTTGAGTGTGGTATCGCTGTAAAGAATTTCGACAAATGGGAAGTGGGAGATATTGTCGAAGGGTACATTGTCGAGAAGGTTGCGGCGGCGTAATTGGGTTAAACTATAGGAGGTATTCGGTGGTATCGAAGTTGCGCGCGCAGCGAATAGGCGATAGAATTCGGGAAGATTTATCTGAGATTCTGCTGCATGAGATTTCTGATCCACGCCTGGTAGGCGTTTCAGTCACTGATGTCACGGTGGACCGGGAGTTAGCATTCGCCGATGTCTATGTATCGGCAGTTGAAGGTTCGCAGCGCTCCCCGGAGATTTTAGAAGCTCTGGAGCACGCCCAGGGATATATCCGCCGAGAACTGGCGCAACGCGTGGATCTGCGCTCATTTCCCAGACTGCGTTTCCACTGGGATCCGACATTCGAGCGTGCTGACCATATCGAACGAATATTAGCATCCCTGAAGGATCAGGAAACAGGTAGTAACACTGAATGATGAAGATAACGGTGGTAAGTAAAGATATTACGCTATAAATTTCTAAAAATGGATGGGACAGATCATGGATAGAGATCAAATCAGGAATGTTGTATCTGGAGTGCTTGTTGTCGATAAGCCGATTGGTTTGACATCACATGATGTAGTGCAGATCATTCGCAGAGGCACGGGAATTCGTCGTGCTGGTCATACCGGAACACTTGATCCCAGGGCATCTGGTGTGTTGGTTGTGTTGGTTGGACCCGCAGTCCGCCTGAGCGAGTATGTGTCTGCCTCCGACAAGCGCTACCAGGCGACGATTCGACTTGGGAGCTCGACAGATACCTATGACTCAGAGGGTGCTGTTACCCGGCCAACAGTCCCGGTGGACAGTATTACAGAAGAGCATTTTTTAGAGGTATTGGGAGATTTTATCGGTGAGATTGAGCAGATACCGCCACCCTATTCAGCAGTAAAGATTAAAGGAAAGAAAGCTTACGAAATGGCGCGAGAGGGGGAGGAATTTGATCTTTCTCCCCGGAAAATCAATGTCTACAGCCTGGATGTGCTCGAGTGGGCGCCACCCGAGGTGGTGATTGACGTTTATTGTTCATCAGGGACCTACGTGCGATCTCTCGCCAATGACCTGGGCAACGCACTCGGCTGTGGCGCCCACCTGGTAGGACTGCGTCGGACAAAAAGTGGGCGGTTTACTTTACGAGATGCAGTTCCATTGCGCCGTTTACAGGAGGCTTTTGACGCCGGAGACTGGTATCGCCATTTGATCCCTGCTGCTGAAGCGCTTGCCGATTGGCCGATGGTCGAGCTGGATTCAGATGGGGTTGAATTGGTGCGTCACGGGCATCGGATCCCCGCTGACGATGGCTCGAGAGACTGGGCCAGAGGCGTCAGCGAGCAGGGTGATCTGGTTGCTCTCCTGGAGCTCGATCCTGAGAGCAATGAATGGCAGCCGCGCAAAGTATTCTTCCAATCCTGATACAGCACATTCATGCTCTACTACGAGTCGCTAGATAGTGTGGAAATCGAAAATGCCTGGCTGACGATCGGCTCGTTTGACGGAGTCCATCTCGGTCACCAGGAAATCCTGGGGAGGGTCGTTGAGGGGGCGAGGCAAGAAAAATCTCCGGCGGTTGCGATTACATTCTTTCCACATCCTGCGGTGGTCCTGGGCAAGCGCCAGCAGGCATGGTACCTGAACACGCCTCAAGAACGTGCAGAACTGATCGGCGGGTATGGTGCAGATGTAGTCGTCATGCATCCTTTCACGAAAGAAGTCGCCCAACAGACTGCAGATGAATTCATGCAAAGGCTGGTGCGACATCTCGGCTTGAGGCGCCTGATCGTTGGGCCAGATTTTGCGCTTGGTAGGGGGCGTGAGGGGAATGTCCAGCGGCTCACCGAGTTGGGGAAGGTGTATGGGTACACCCTGGAAGTGATGCCAACTGTAAAGAATGGTGATGTGGTCATCTCCTCCAGCCTGATCCGAAATAAATTGAACGATGGAGAAGTCGATCAAGCTGCCAGATATCTGGGGCGTCCCTACCGGATCAGCGGCGAAGTGGTCCGGGGGGATGCGCGCGGAAAAGCCCTGGGTATTCCAACCGCCAACCTGGCAGTTTGGGCCGAACGCACTATTCCGAAGGCTGGTGTTTATGTATGCAGAGCTTCGATTAGCGGTCGATCCTTTGTGGCAGTAACGAATATCGGTGTGCGACCGACATTTGAGCAGGCGCCAGTCTCCCCCAGAGTGGAAGCCCATCTGCTGGATTTCGATGGGGATATTTACGGAACAGAATTAAAGCTTGATTTCCTCAATCGTCTTCGGGATGAGCAGCGCTTCCCCAATGTCCAAGCTCTGGTCGAGCAAATACACGCAGACATCGCCCAAGCCCGGCAGTTATATCAACCCTGAAAGATCGAAATCCTTCCGGGTTTTTTATAAGGTTAGACCTTTAGATCCTTGATTTTCCGGGAGAAAACTGAGGATGAAACAGTATCTGGATCTTTTAAGCGCAATCCTGGAACGCGGAGTTCAAAAAGGAGATCGGACCGGCACTGGCACTCTCTCGATCTTCGGCTACCAGATGCGGTTTGACCTGCGCCAGGGATTCCCGCTCCTGACGACCAAGAAATTGCACAGCAAGTCAATCATCTATGAACTGATATGGTTCCTGCATGGAGAAACCAATGTCCGTTATCTCCAGGAACATGGCGTGCGTATCTGGAATGAGTGGGCCGATGAGAATGGCGATCTCGGTCCGGTTTACGGCGCCCAATGGAGATCGTGGAAAGGTGCGGATGGGCGCACGTTCGACCAGATCTCGAATGTAATCGATCAAATCAAGTCTAACCCGAACTCACGCCGCCTGGTGGTCAGTGCCTGGAATGTAGCGGAACTGGATAAGATGGCGCTATCACCCTGCCATGCCCTTTTTCAGTTTTATGTCGCCAATGGCCAACTCTCCTGCCAGCTGTACCAGCGCTCAGCGGACGTATTCCTGGGCGTGCCTTTCAATATCGCCTCCTATTCCTTGCTGACAATGATGGTTGCACAGGTATGCGGCCTTGGAGTTGGTGATTTCGTGCATACTTTCGGGGACGCCCACCTATACCTGAACCATGTGGAACAGGCGAAGATGCAGATTGAGAGGCAGCCCCATCCCCTGCCTCAAATGCGCATAAATCCAGACGTAAAATCCATTCTCGATTTTCAATTCGAAGATTTTGAGCTGTTGAATTATCAAAGCCACCCACACATCCGGGCGGAGATATCGGTGTGATCGTTTCTTTGTTGGTGGCTATGGATCAGGAGGGGGGGATAGGGCTGAATGGCGGATTGCCCTGGCATATTTCGAGTGATTTGAAAAGGTTTAAATCACTGACAACCGGTCATCACGTGATCATGGGGCGCAAGACCTACGAGACGATTGCAAAGCCCCTGCCTGACAGGATCATGGTGGTGATCTCGCGTAATCCGCACTACCGGGCAGAAGGATGCCTGATAGTGGATTCCCTGGATCAAGCTTTGGAGCTGGCCGAAGAAAACGGTGAAGAAGAAGCTTTTGTTATTGGTGGAGCGGAGATCTTCGCCCTGGCGCTGCCTCGCGCCGATAAGATTTACCTCACGGTGGTCAAAGCAGTTACGGTGGTGGACACCTATTTCCCTGATTTTGACCTTTCTGAGTGGGAACGCGGTGAACCAGTCTCCTTTCCTGCAGGAGGGCGGGATGAATATGCATCCGAGTTTTACATCCTGACACGGAAGAGATCGTAAGCGTATTCCTACCGGGCTATTCGGTCCATCGGACCATCCCGGTCTCCTCAGTATCGTATCCCCCTAGATCTCGCATTAATTTATGTGTGGTTCCGATTTGCAGCCAACCCACCAGGGCGCGGATAGGCTGAAGTTCCATGCTTTCGAATGGGATCACCAGGTCGTAGCGGTCATGGTGCAGAAATACGAAGTCAAGCCGGTAGCTCAGAGCAGCGGCTTCCAATCCGATCCCGACATCAGCCTGACCTTCAGCGACACTGAGAGCAACCGCTGAATGGGTTTGCTTCTCATCGTTATAACCGGCAATCGTTCCCGTGTCGATGCCGCGCTGGCGCAGAACGGAATCCAACCAGACGCGCGTGCCTGAACCCCCTTGCCGGTTTACAAAACGCAGTCCCGGTTTCGCGAGATCGTCCAGTGTTTGAATATTTAGCGGATTTCCGGGCGGGAGGATAAATCCCTGCCGGCGGTGGGCGATGGTTACTAATGCCATCTTCTTGCCAGGGAGAATATGGTTGACAAATGGGATGTTGTACGTATCGCTGTGCTCGTCCCAAAGATGGCTGCCAGCCAGGTCGGCATTGCCCTCTGCCAGGGCGATCAGCCCACCCAGGCTGCCTGTGATGCTCAAGTTGAGTACATGCCCGGGTGCAATCTCAGGGAAGTGACTGGCAAGCCAGGTAATTACCAGGTCATGGCTGCCTGAGAACCGCAGTACCATTTTCACCGGTTTGTTGGCTTCAGCTTTCTTCGTGTGCCAACGATCCATGGCTTCTCGGATGGCATCTTCGATCTCAGCCAGTTCAAATCCCGCTGTCAGCATCTCCAATAGATAAGATTCTGCACGGTGTACAAGGGCAGCACGTCGTAATGGCACGGTTGAGCTGATCGAGTCTGGCAGTTTTTCGACTATCCTGGTCCCCTGCCCAGGCCGGCTAACGACCAGACCATGGCGGACAAGCTCCTGGTATGCACGCTGGATCGTACCAATCGTACACCCCCATTGGATAGCCATTTCCCTGACCGACGGAATCCGATCCCCTGGCTGGAGAGTGCCAGTCAGGATTTGCTGCCGTATGTAAGACGCAACTTGTTGGTAGAGGTGGGGTTCATCCATCTTTGTAAGTATATATTCATTGGAGTGGTTGTGCAAGGATCGCTTAATTTTCCTTGACAAATCCCACCTTTTGCTTATAATCCAACCCAACTTAAAATGCAAAGACGTTGAAGAGGACGAGTAAACATCGAAACGACTGCTCAGAGAGCGGGGGAAGGTGTAATCCCCGCCGGTACGCCGATGTGGAATGGACCTCAGAGTTGCAGGGCGAAGCGGATCACCTCAGTAGCCTGCGCCGGATTTGTCCCCGTTACCGGACATTGGGTATCTGTTTACACATGTACCCAACTGAGTGAGGCCGGCCTGAAGCATGAAGTCTGGTTTTCAGTGCCATCGTTGCGTGTTTTTTCGCTGATAGGCTGACCTAACCGGGGTGGCACCACGGACTTTGCGCGTTCGTCCCCAACAGGGACGAGCGCGTTTTCGTTTAATCCATCAATCCGTTGTTGAATCTTATGTAGATGAATGGAGGTTCAAATGTCAGAACAAACCCGTTTCTTACTTGGCGAAGCAGATCTACCGCGTTCCTGGTACAACATCAACGCCGATTCACCTGTCCCGCCCACCCCGGTGCTGCATCCACAAACAATGAAGCCCGTAACCCCGGATTTTCTTGGGGTCTTGTTCCCAATGGAGCTGATCCTCCAGGAGATCAGTACAGAACGGTACATCGATATCCCGGAGGAGGTGCTGGAAATCTACAAACTCTACCGCCCGACACCTCTGATCCGCGCTCGCCGGCTCGAGAAAGCACTGGACACTCCTGCCCATATTTATTACAAATATGAAGGCGCCTCGCCGGTTGGCAGCCACAAACCCAACACGGCGATTCCCCAGGCTTTCTACAACAAAATCGCCGGTACCAAGGCACTCACAACTGAAACCGGTGCTGGTCAGTGGGGCTCTGCGCTCTCCCTGGCGTGCAGCTTCTTCGGCCTCGACCTGGAAGTATATATGGTGAGGGTTTCGTATAACCAAAAACCATATCGACGGATTATGATGGAGACCTACGGCGCGCAGGTATTTGCCAGCCCCACGGACCGCACCCAATACGGCCGTTCACTCCTGGCCAAAGATCCTGATAATCCAGGCACGCTCGGGATTGCCATTTCCGAGGCGGTGGAAGTAGCAGCTACCTCGGGTGGAAAAAAGAAGTACAGCCTGGGATCGGTGCTGAACCATGTCTTGCTGCACCAGACCGTCATTGGTGAGGAGTCGCTCAAGCAGATGGATATGGCAGGCGAATATCCTGATGTCGTTATCGGGTGTGTCGGTGGTGGATCGAACTTCAGCGGGATCGCATTTCCATTCTTGCGCGAGAATCTGAGAAATGGACATCGAACACGATTGGTGGCTGTTGAACCGAATTCGACTCCTTCATTAACAAAAGGGGTTTATACATTCGATTACGGTGATTCTGCCCAAATGGCTCCAATTGTAAAGATGCATACCCTTGGTCACGATTTTGTTCCCCCGCCGATCCATGCTGGCGGCTTGCGTTATCATGGTATGGCACCCACCATCTGCGCGCTTTACGACGCAGGTTACATTCAAGCCACGGCGGTGTCGCAGCTCGATACCTTCCGGGCGGCGGTTGATTTTGCTAAGACTGAGGGGATTATCCCTGCCCCCGAGAGCGCCCATGCCATTCGAGCCGCCATCGATGAAGCACTGGAGGCCAAAGCCCTGGGAGAGAAGCGAGTGATCCTTTTCAACCTATCCGGGAACGGCTACTTCGACCTTACGGCGTACCAGGCATACCTGGCTGGTAATCTCGAAGACTATCCCTTATCTGTGGAGGAGATCAATCGCTCAATGGTCAGCTTACCGAAAGTGCCAGTGGAGGTCTGATTAATTCCATCTAGGCGTGATAGTGCAGTGGCGTCTAGTAGTACCAATAAGGGTACGGTGGTGCAGGAGATTGCTTCGGCGTTGCGAGGAGCGCAGCGACGAAGCAATCTCCATCCTGGCTGACTCGGAGATTGCTTCGGCAAAGATCGCCTCGCAATGACCAAGGGGTCAACTCGGGAAGAAGAGGGCTTTGGCGCTATCGATATACTCGGAACGGCATCCCAACCAGAGGAAGAGTTCTCATCCCTTTCTGGCGTTATTTATGTCATTCACCAAATAGTACGACTTGCAGATGCTGGTTTAAAATCTGCGGCATTCCGTCGGCTGTGCGACCGATTTGCCCGTATGTATACCCACCGATTAGCGGAATATCGTAGCCTAACACGCTTTGTATGGCATCTATTTCGCTGCCGGGTTGGGCTTGCATCATCATTTTCCAGGCAATGTCCGCAAAGATAAGCGCTAGAGACGGTTGGCGACCGCCCAAAGCATTCAATGCCTGCTGTGCTGCCAGTCTGGCAGAATCCAGGCAGTTTTCGAAGCTGCTGACCAGAAAATAGGCTATCTTACCTTGACTGACATGGGTATTCATCCGCAGACCGCCATCGCTTTCCACCCGGATGGGAGACCGGACCAGTAGAGAGTCTCCCCCTGCACCGTCTCGTTCGATCCCTAAGGGATATAAGCGCACCAGGTGGTTAAGGGGTGGAAAAATCCACTCTCTGGCTGGATGTCCAAACAAACGCGCATATGTGTCTGAAGCACGCCTCTCATCCAGAGTATCTACCCAAAGCTCGTGTGTGCGTGTGATCTGGGTGTATACTCCCACCGGCTGCCACCCATGATGGGCACCGATGCCCACGCGGAGATTGCCCCGTAGAACAGCAGCAGCCAGTCCATTAATCCCATAACGGCTGCCGCCGATTTGATATCCCCTACCGCTGGATATTTCACCCCCTGATAAACATCCAGCCAGTGCATACCGGCTGTGTTGGAAAGCGCCTTCCAGTGGAGATGAGTCTGAGTTTAGTCCATCTGCGATGACCAATAGAGTCTGTGTGTCTCCAGGCGCAGGATTAATTAACGCGGCGATATTATGAAGGCACTGCTCAGGGTCGGTATCGAAACCGGGCTGCCAATCAGCGGCGACTTGAACATCATCGCTGACCAGCAAGCCCACGGCGATCGATTTCTGGAAAATACCACCTTCTGTGATTTGAGCCGGAGTGCTGAATCCAATCAACGGTGTATCGCTCAACAACCCCGAGACGCCATTGACGACCTGCCTGACAGGATAATCATCCGATGCAGCCACAAAAGCCAGGGCGATGCGCGCTCGCCCCACCTGGCTGAGAGCCTGGTCGGTTGCCTGGACGGCTGCTTCGGTGGCGTCCAGACCCTGCGCTATTCCTGTGACCGCATAAAGTGTCATGCCAACTTTCTTTTACAGCTCAGCTTGCTTCTGTCACGGGCACGGTAAAGTGGAATGTGCTGCCTTGCCCCGATTCGGTTTCGAACCAGATCCTCCCGCCCTGCATCTCCACCAGATGGCGGGTGATATTCAACCCTAAACCGGTTCCAGGCAGGTCGCGGATATTCTGGTCTGCAGAGCGGAAGAATTTCTGAAAGATTTTCTCCTGATCTTCGGCGGAGATCCCAAACCCATTGTCGACCACTTTCACATGGACGACCTGTGGAGCGCCATCCCGATCCCAGTCATTTTCAGCCAGCTCCGACTCAATCCTGATCTGGCCATTTTGGGGGGTGTATTTGATCGCATTGCTGACCAGATTGGTCATCACCTGGATCAGACGGTTATAGTCTCCCCATACTCTTGGCAGAGCTGACGGGATGCCTATTTCTAAGATATGCTCTTTCTCGTCAATCTGCCCTTGTGTCGACCTGACAACCTCACTCACAACCTCTTCGATAGAAACGGCTTCAAATTCCAGGTGCATCCGCCCGGCTTCGATTCTGGATACGTCTGCCAGGTCGGAAACGAGAGTTGCCATGCGATTGACATTCGACCGGATGGTATTTAAGAAGTTGGCCTGGATTTCATTGATCTGACCGACCGTACCCTGGGCTAATAGGTCCGCATAGCCTCTGATGGAGGTCATGGGGGTCTTGAGCTCATGAGACACCAGAGAAACAAACTCGCTTTTAGCAATGTTGGCGGCTTGCAAGTCGGCGTAGAGCAGTGCATTCGAGATGGCGATGGCAGCATGATCGCTTAATCGCGAAAGGAATGTCAGGACTTCAGGTGGGAAGCTGTCCCGGCGCATACTCTCCAGGAGAAGCATGCCAATGACATCCGATTTTCGGCGTATTGGGATGATCGCCTGTGTTCTGCCATGATCCAGCAAGACGGACTGTGGGAGTGCTTCCGAGGTCTCTTCGGGCTCCATTCGCGAGCTGCCGTCCGAATCCAGGCTGACACAACGAGACTGACCATCCTGGATGGCTCTCAGAATTAAGGGTGAATCAATCCACATCTGTCCCTTGATGCCATCGCCGGCAGATTTTTGGTCCGGATTGGCATCCTCTCCCAGGTCGATGCCTCTGGATGCGATGACACGTAAACCTGGGTGCTGCGTGTGCTCATCCCTTTCAATAAATCCAATTACCCCGGCTTCAGCACGCGACTGGTTGACTGACCAATCCAGTGCAATGCGCAAGGTCCTTTCGACATCCAGGCTGGTATTCAGCTCGCGATCGATGCGCTGCATCACCGACATTTCATCCAGCCGTGCACTGAGCGCCTGGTCGGTTTGGGTATAGAGTCTGGCGTTCTCAATGGCAATCGCAGCCTGGCTGGACAAAGTCGTGAGCAGCTCCTGGTCGCTGGTTGTAAAAGGCGAGCCATCACGTTTATTGATAACCTCGATAACACCGATTGTCCGGTCTTTCAAAACGATAGGCACAGCCATCATGTCCCGACAGGTAAAACCGGTTTGCGTATCTGGCTGGCTGAACAATTGGTCCGCCTCCTGGACATTGTTGGCGATAAACGGCTGGCACGAAGAGACCACCTGGCCGACCAGGCCTGTTCCCGATGCTAAATGCTGACCGATAAGATTCTCTGCGACAGGCCCGGTGGCGACCTCAAATACCAGGTCGCCCGAGCTCTCATCCAACATCAATAGGCTCCCGGCTTCGCTATCCAGGATGCCCGAGGCGTAGTGCAAGATTTGGCTGAGGAGAGATTTGATCTCCAGTGTGGAAGTAAGGCTGCGTCCCACCTCATTCAGCACTGCTAATTGCCTGGCGTGTACCTCGGTTTCAGCCAGCAGCCGTGCTTTGACAATCGCTCCGGCTGTCTGGTCAGCAATGGCCTGCAAAAGATTGCACTGCTGCTCGGTGAATACAACAGTTGGATCTCGATCTGCCAGGCTGATACAGCCGATCGTTTGCGCGCCAGCGTTCAGGGGTACACCCATCCAGGCAGAGATCCCGGATTTATCTGGAACAACCCCACGCGTACGGCACTCGTGTTCATATTCGTCGCAAATGATCGAGCGCTGGCTGCGGATAACCAGGCTCTCCAACCCGGTGCCAGCAGGTATGGGGATATTCTCCCGGCTAGAAATACGTTCGTCTTGGTCGAGGTAGAAAGCATAGTAGCTGGTCTCGGTAGACGGATTCGTCAGCACGATGTGGAAGTCGACATTGGGGATAGCAACGTTGGTTTGTGTATAGATCAATTCCAGGATATCGTCGAACTCAGGAGTGATATTTACTCCTTGAGCGATACGGGTCAGGACAGCCATTTCCCGGACCCGCCGTTCGAGGTCGGTGATGACCTGTGAGCGCTCGATCGCCAGGGCAGCCTGGTCGCAGATCGATTCCAGGAAGCGAATTTCACGTGGTGTATACGGCTCGCCAGACTGGTGAGGGCCCATAGCCAGCCAACCGACCAATCTTTCCTGTCCTGGCATGCAGACGAATAGCGTTGCGCCCAGGAGGGCTACCCGGTTGCGTTCTGGTTGGAATCCCTCTGGTAAGGCCTCCAGCTCTCTGAGGTAGAGCGGATCTGCCTGCCTGGTCAGGGTTTGCAGCACGGGCCCATTCGGCGAAAAGCGGATGTCGGTTGAATAACTGCTGTCTTTGGCAGGGGCGGCGGTGTATTGGTTGCTCAGAGGATCGTATATGAATATATGCAGGCGGGTAGGAGTGAGCGCTTCTTGAATATAATCGCGCAAGGTATTTAAAATCTCGACCACTTCCAGGGTGTGGGTAAGCTCACGGGTGAAGGCCTGGACTTGTTCCCGGTACAGGCTGTGACGGCGGTTAAAGGCAATATCCACCCTTTGCTGCATCCAGGATCGCAGTGGATTAATGGCGATAACCAGTATCAATACCATCAATCCAATTACAACCGGGTGGTTTACGGGCAGCCGGACTCCCAGGAGCAGGCTCACCCCAAATACGATTAATGCGTAGGCTGCTACAATCAGACCGGCGAGAATGGCATAGGCAACAGCCTGGATCAACAAGGCGTCCATTAACCGTGGGCGGTAATGGAGAATTGCATAACCAACCGTCAGGGGGAATGCTGCCAGAGGAGCAAGTAGAACGAAAGAAAAATCTAGAGGATCAGTTAGATAACTCAAGCCGATCCATACGATCAGCGGCGCAAAGGCCACTGCATACCCCAGTAATATCCAGCGGGATTGTTCCCGATAGGTTGGCGATGATGCATTGAATCGCCTGTAAACCACCATGCAGAAGAAGACCAGCAAGCCCAGCAGAACCAGGCCGAAGGCAGCTGATGCCGCGACACCTGTGACTGATCTTCTGGAGAGGGCATCCAGGGGTATGAGCGCCAGACATGCCAGGAATGGTGCAGGCAGGTAAACCAGATAGATCAGCCATTGGTTGCGCTTGAGCCAGGCAGAAAGCTGGGGAAAGATGCCTGCCAGATGGATCAATGCCCCGCCGGAGAGGGCGGCAGCGAATATCCAGATGGGCGTTAATATCCGGGTCGTGAAAAGGTCGAATGAAGCGGCAGCGGTAAGAGATGCCGCGCTGGCAAACAGCGTGAACACCCTGCCAGCTATATCCTGGCGCCGCAGGTATAAGACCCACACACCGGTCAGCAGGTAGATAATGCCAACCAGGTACAGCGACCAAAGAAATGATGTTGGAGAGGCGCCGCCCGTTGATTGAGTGATCCCATTAACTATCGGGGTAAATGGCAGCTCTTGAGCTGGCTGAATGAATGGATTGGCCCCCGATTGGTCCAGCCATAGATATGCGAGTATGGGAATTACCAGAATTACCAGCGTGCAGATGAGCAGGTAAGTGAACAACAGGGCAGGCACCACGCGCTGCCGGAGGTTATTAAATATCACACTGGTCGCAGATAGCGAAAGCCCGGTCATGGTTGGTGTATTGCAGACCCTGATAATCTGCCAACACACTTATAACCTCAGATTGGCAAACCGGCGCTACCAGATTTGTTAGCTCTCCAGTTGGTTATTTGGCGATATTATTCAGATAATCTTCCGTGGCAGCCTGATGACCAACATCGCGCTGGGCTCTTTCGGATAAGAACCACTTGTGTTCCAGTACCTGGCAGTACAGCTCGGAAGCCCCAATGTCTTCCTTTATAAAAGGTCTCAGCTGTTGTATCGTGGGCTCGAAGCGATTTGTTTGCCAGTAATAAGCCGCCGCGCTGAGCGGAGTGCTGCGGTTGTTGTGTTGGGAAAGGGTTGCCTTCAGCTCCTGGATCTCATTCATCATCTTTTGAGCCTGCCTCTCCTCAGCATCGATCCCGGTCATATTGAGTAGCTGGTCATGATGGAAATTGCGGTCAGTGACCACTGCCCTCAGACGCAGTTGGTTGCCATCCGCTGTCTGCAGCAGCTCTACATCTCCAACTGAGAATCCCAGCTCATTCAGGGCGCGAATGCGCTCCTGGATGCGGTAAGTTTCCTGAGGGTTGATGATATCTTCGTGGGTTATCTCCTCGTACAAACGGCGATAACGCAGGCGGATATAAGACCCGACATCCACATATGGGATATCACCAGCCAGATAGCCTTGTGAGTTCAAATCTGACAGCTCCCCATTGATATTTTCCTCCATGATGACCAGATCCTGATGGCGCATATGGGCAGGTATATCTTTGGGAAAGTATTCAGCGGTTTCAGCATCCACCAGGTAAGCACGCAGTGCGCCGGCATCGCGCCGGAAGAGTGTGTTAGATAATGAACAATCTCCCCAGTATATATCTGCTAGATGGAGCTGGACAAGCAGCCCGGCGATGGCGTCCAACAGATGATCGCGGTAGCGCGTCAGCCGGCTGCTCATAAACAGGGTGCGGAATGGGATGGAATAATCCAGGTAGCGGGTGATCAAGATGCTATCCGGTTTGGACTTTGCATGTCTGCATACATATCCAACCGGAGTAACCGCAGGCATCCGTGTCTCCATCAGCTTATCCAGCATGTTATATTCCTGCTCTGCCAGCCCAGCGGGGAGCTCTTTCAGCCCAAACATCTGTCCGGAGTAATTGACGAAAACTACCGGGTGGCGTGATGGGCCTCGGGGTACGTCTTCGAGGCGTGTGCTGACAGCCTGCCACTCCACCAGAGGCCTGTCCCACGGCAGATCCGTAAAATCCGGATAACCCGGCTTGATCTTCATGATGAGATTATTGGCTTCGTGCATCGATGTCGACTCCTGCGGAAGATTGCTGTCTCCCCATGTTCTTTATTCGCTGTTGGTCGGCAAAATGTCTGGATTGTTCGATGTATTCTAATGACTGGTGCCTGAAATACGTATTATATAGCTCAGCATAGTGACCACCCCTATCGAGCAGCCCATCATGGTTGCCCTGCTCGATGATGCGCCCGTTCTCTAACACAATAATCCGGTCAGCGGATTTCACTGTGGACAGCCGGTGGGCGATTAAAATGCTGGTCGTGTTGGTCAAGATCATGTTCAAGGCCTCTTGAATCTGCCTTTCCGTGAATGGGTCGATGCTGGCAGTGGCTTCATCCAGTATAAATATGCACGGTTTCTGCACCAGCACCCGCATTAGAGAGATCATCTGGCGCTGACCCATTGACAGCAGGCTGCCGCGCTCACCTACCTCCGTATACAAGCCATCCGGCAGAGACTCGAGCCATTCTCCACTGCCGATCTGATTAGCCAGCCGCTCGATGGCGGCGATATCCGCTTCCCCAGGGCACGCATAACAGATATTTTCCAACACCCAACCTGAAAACAGGAAGGGCACTTGTGAGACAATGCCCAACCGGCTGCGATAGGAATGCAGGTCAAAAGAACGAATATCGTGTCCATCGATCAGGATCTCCCCGTCCTGAAATTCGTAGAATCGAGAGATGAGCTTGGCAATGGTTGATTTTCCAGCGCCGGTGTGCCCCACCAATGCAATCGTCTCGCCAGGCTGGATGTGCAGGTTGAAATTCTCCAGGACCGGATCTTTTTCACCATATTGAAAACAGACATTCGAAAAACGAATATCGCCTTTCAGGTCCTGGACGGGTTTGTGATCGACCTGGATCACCAGAGATTCGGCATCCACCAGGGCGAACACACGCTCCGCAGCAGACAGCCCCGACTGCACCTGCGCCCAGAATGCCGACAGGTTTAAAACAGGGAAGAAAAACCGGTCTAGGCTCTGTAGAAACAGGAACCAGGCCCCCGCAGACACGACGCCTTGCATGGTGCTCAATCCGCCAACATAGACCAGCACCGCGGTCGCCACACCGCCTAATGCATTCAAAGTCGGGAAAACCAGCGATAAAACAAAGCCGCGCTGGACATTTACCCGGTAGGATTGGCGATTTGCCAGGTCGAACTCCGTGTATATGGCAGGTTCCTGGCGGTAGTTCTTGGCTACTGCAATGCCGCTGACCGTCTCTTTGATCGTGGCATTGACATTCGCCATGGCGCGCATCCCCCTTCGGGTGACTGTGCGTGCCAGGCGGCGGAAAGCCAGTGCTGCCAGGAAGATAAATGGCAGCGAGGCAATCAAATACAGGGTCAATTGGACGTCTATCTGGAACAACAATATGCCCAGTATGATCGCCTGGGTGAATTGCGAGATCAGGTCGGTGATCAGCAGTACTACCTGGCCGAATTCCTGGGTATCGGATGTGATGCGGGATACCACGCGCCCGGAAGAGTATTCATCGTAAAAAGACAGATCGTGTCCGGCGGCAGCCCGGAAGGCCTCGTTTCTCAGGGCGAGAATGATGTCCCCTATTATCCTGACGGTCAACCGGCGCCGGATCCAATTCGACAGCCAGGTCACCAGGCCGATCGCCAGCAGGATCAGGAAGATAATGACGATCTGCTGAGTCGCTGGATTGGCTGTGAGGATATCCACGCCTCGGGCGACGACCAACGGCTGAGCGGCGCCTGCGATGGATATCAATGCCAGGAGCGTAAATATGGCTACAAGGAAGCGCCAGTGAGGCCGGAAATAACCAGCCATGCGTGCCGCAAGCTGCCGGTCCGAATACTGCCGGTCGTATCGCTCTGTGTCGAGATTGGTGAAGAAACCCATACTATACCTGACCCGAAAGCTGCCTGCTATCCATCGCTGAATATGCGGCGATAGGCAGCCGAAGTTTGCATTAACTCTGTGTGCGTCCCTTGCGCCACAAGCTGACCTTTTCTCATGACTAGGATTAAATCTGCCCATCGAATCTGGGAGAGGCGATGGGTGATGATGAGGGTCGTGCGACCGCGCGCCGCGGCGAAGATCGCTTTCTGGATCTGGTCCTCAGTGGCGCTGTCAATGGCGCTGGTTGAGTCGTCCAATATTAATATCCGCGGATCGGTTAAGAATGCCCTGGCAAGTGCCAGCCTCTGCCGCTGCCCGCCGGAGAGGGTCACGCCGCGTTCACCAATCACAGTCTGATATCCGTCCGGAAATGCAGAAATAAACTCATGAGCCTGAGCGGCTTTCGCGGCCTCCTCGATCTCTTCTTCGCTGGCGCCCGGCTTACCGAAGGCGATGTTCTCGGCAATCGTCTTTGAGAAGAGGAAGATATCCTGTTCGATGATCGAGATTTGGCGACGTAATCCTTCCAGATACCAATCCCTGACATTTATACTGTCAACCAGCACCTGCCCGGAGGTCGTATCGTAGGTGCGGTTCACGAGCTTCGCCAGCGTGGTTTTACCCGAACCGGTTTGCCCAACGATGGCGACGGTCTGCCCCGGTTTGATCGTAAAGCTCAGATCTGCAACGGCTTTCTCGCTGCCATTGTACGAGAGCGTGACATTCTTGAATTCGATTGCGCCGCGCATGGGCAGATTGTGCCCTTGTATATTCTGATCCAGATTTGTCTCCCGGTTGATCAGTTCCAGGATCCGGCGAGCTCCGGCGATACCTAACGATACCTGGGAATACGCAAACAAAGATACAAATGTAGGAAAGCCGAAGAGCTGGATCAATCCGACATACGCAATCACCTCACCGACATCCAGCATACCTTGTCGGAACAGCAGGGCAGCATGCAAAAAAGCTGCCGCCTCTGTGATCCCCAACAGCAGCAGGGGCACAAACCGGGATTCCACATTGCCCTGTCGAATGGCTGCATCTCTGTACTCACGGGCATTTTTGCCAAAGCGCTGTACTTCTCTCTGTTCCTGGGACATCCCCTTGACGGTTTCGATGCCATCGATAGCTTCTGCCAGCCGGGAATTTAACTGTCCAAAGGCGCGGCGGACATCGCTGGTAATGGGCTGCAGTTCAGCCAGATACTGCCAGAGCGACAACATATACCCGATAAAGAATAGAGCCGGTACTAATATCAGGGATGGGTGGTAGCGCGGTGCAAAGAGTATGGGCATGATCAGGAAATTCGCTGAGCCGATCACCAGGTTCATTCCCGGGCTGAACAGCAGATTGACCTCGCGCACATCATTGGTGGTGCGCGCCATGGTGTCTCCAACCGGCTGAAGACTATGGAAGGTCATGCTCTTACCGATGAGACTGGCATAGATCTCATCTCGGATGTCACGTTCCATGCGCTGTCCGATTAGCTCCGCACCGAAGTTGCGCCCGAGCTGTAGCAATCCCCGGATAACCTGGGTGATCGCGATCCAGACTGCAGAACGAATCAAAATAGAAGTAGAGGGGGGAGAAGCCAGTATGGCGTTGAATGCCTGCCCAGTCAGGATCGGGACGGTAGCAGCCAAGGCTGCGTTCCCGACCGCCCCTACCAGCATCACCAGCACCAGATACCAGTAATGAGAGGTGTGAGAAATTATCCAGCGCACCGGACCTCGGCGATTGCTTCGGAAGCGGTTGGGTAGCGTAAACTCTGCTGGGTAGGATTCGGTTATCATGCGTCAAATCAAGGGTGTTTGGATGGATCCGGTAATCCAAATCGGGAGGACAGTTGTAACGTCCTAACGCTCATCCGAGAAGGGCATCTCAGCAGCCAGACGGTACGGTCCGAATTTCCCCCAATCATCCAACCTTATCCGGCGCATCCGCTCACCTCGCGGTGAGATCTTATAGGCATTTCCGTTGCGATGCAAGAGGGGGATCGCCCTTTTGCGGGTGTGGAAATCTCTGCGCATCTTGCTTGAGTAGTATGTAAAATTCCGGATCTCTCCAGGGTACAAAGTAAAAAGATGGTCATAAGCTGCAATAAACTCCTGTCGATACTCAGGGGAGACCAGGGCCAGGTTGCTGATTACCCAGCAGCGGTCTTCGTATTCCCAGTAATAGGATAAACCGATAAATTGTCCCCTGCTGTTAAAATACGGAAAAAAGGGAAAAGCGCGGCAGGTGATCGAACGAAAATTCCTCTGGCAAAACTGGTGCCCCAGGCATTCGATCAAGATCTGTCCCGCCGGAGCCTGGTTGATCAACCCTCTGGCATGGGCCGAACCATCTGAATGCCAGAGATGCCACAAATCAGTATGTCCCTGCAGGTAATCCCATTCCTCTTCATAAGCAGTGGGGATTGCATGACGTGTGTCGCAGCAGAACGGCACGCCCCGCTCGTTATACGTAGCGCATTTATCGCCGCAGTCAAACATCGAAATTGGGGCCTGGAAAGCGGCGTAGATGGCTATAAAGTCTCGAGGATCATGCGCAACCATAGGAATAGGATACCACAGATGTAAACAAGATATCCAGAGGCTGTCACACGCCACAAGTGTTCATCAGGAAACCCCTGATAGATAGAAGAAAGCCATTGTGGGGCAATTGGGCTGAGGCTGCGGGGCACCCAGTCATTTAATAAAGCAGAGTATAATCCTCAAGTGCAATGATTCACAAACGCTACCGCCGGATCGTATTTTTTGCTGCACGTATTCTGGTTGGATTTATCTTTTGGGATTTATTCTTACCGCGCATCGGTTTGCGCGGCTACTCCCAAAAAACAAGAGTGGAGCGAGTGCGCCGCAGTGCAGCTGCCTTTCGAGCGATGGCGGTCCAGATGGGGGGAGTACTGATCAAGGTTGGGCAGTTTCTGTCTACTCGCGTCGATGTGCTGCCTCAGGAATTCACCGATGAGCTGAAGGGCCTGCAAGATGAGGTGCCGGCTGAGGACTTTGCGGATATCCGAAAGGTCGCAGAGGCAGAGTATAGCTGCCGGCTAGAAGAAAAGTTCGCTGCCTTCGAGGTTGAGCCGCTGGCAGCTGCCTCTTTAGGGCAGGTTCACCGGGCCAGGCTGCGTCAGATGGATGTGCTCGAAAATGTGAGCTCAAGTCAGGATGTAGTCCTGGATGTAGTTGTTAAGATCCAGAGACCCAATATCGAGGAGCTGATCAATACTGACCTGGCAGCTCTGCGCACGATTGGCAATTGGCTGAGGAAATATCCGCCCATCCGCCATCGCGCGGATGTTCCATCCCTGATCGAAGAGTTCGCCCGGGTGCTCTACGAGGAGGTGGACTATCTTGCCGAAGGTCGGAATGCTGAGACATTTGCTGCTAATTTTAAGGGCAGACGAGGGGTACGCGTTCCGAAGGTGATCTGGTCCCATACTACCCGGCGCGCCCTGACGCTCGAGAATGTCCTGGCAATCAAAATCACGGATTATGATGATATCACCGCGGTCGGGATCGATAGATCTGAAGTCGCCGCGCGCCTGCTGGATATCTATTTTAAGCAAATATTCGAGGACGGCTTCTTTCATGCTGATCCCCATCCAGGAAATCTCTTTGTACATCCACTGCCAGGACACTCTGATGAGCAGTCCGAAGCAGGTAAAGTGCATTGGGAGCTGACCTTTGTGGACTTTGGTATGGTTGGCAAGTTGCCAGCCAATACCCGCTCAGGTGTGCGTGAGATGGTGATTGGGGTCGGCACACAGGATGCTTCCAGGGTAGTGAAATCTTTCCAGATGCTCGGATTTCTGCTCCCCGGCGCGGATCTTCATTTGATCGAAAAGGCCGGTAGCATGATTTTTGAGCGGTACGGGGGAAGGAGTATGACAGAACTAACCAGGATAAGTCCTCAGGAGGTAATGGAGTTCGCCGGCGAATTTCGCGAGTTGATTTATCGCCTGCCTTTCCAGATACCTCAGGATGTAATTTTCCTGGCGCGTACTGTCAGCATCCTTTCAGGCATGTGCACGGGTCTCGATCCGCAGCTCAATGTATGGGATTATCTTGCACCATATGCCCGAAAACTGATTGCCCATGAAGCACGTATCTCCCCCGAGGTCTGGCTCAGAGAGATACAGGTCATCGTCAAATCTTTACTGGCAGCTCCAGCACGTATCGATGCTGTCCTGGGGAAAATTGAACGCGGTGAGATAGCAGTCCACACACCGGATATCAGTTTGCAGGCTGTACGGATCGAGGGGGCAATTCGCCAGATGGTATTGGGGATTGTCTTCACAGCCCTGCTGCTGGCTGGGGTGCAGATCTATCTGGCAAATATGTTCTACCCATCCATCGCTTTATTTGGTGCCGCCGGTATTTGTCTGGTATGGATGATCTATTTAGGCAGGAAAAAGCCCCGACCATGACTCCCGTGTGATGAAGGTCCCGGGAGTTTGTTTCGATTATAATTATCGTCAATGCCTGGATTGTCGCCCGGCAAAAGATCAGCGCAGATCCATGATTGAGGCTTCCAAACTGCAGTCTGGCTGGAACGTATGATGCAGCCAGAGACAGCGTGATATTAACAGTTTTCTAATGCAACTTTCCTGACCCTGGTGCATCAGAGTAATTGGCGGTCATAATACAATCTCCGAAGGGAACTATATGGATTTCAATTTGACGAATATCACCTCCAATAAATCGGCATCCGTACAACATGTAGATGTACTGGTTATCGGCTCGGGACCAGCGGGATTTTCAGCCGCGCTGTATGCAGCCCGGGCAGATTTGAATCCGGTGGTGCTGACCGGTATGGAACTGGGTGGGCAGGTCTCTTTGACCTACGCTGTGGAAAATTACCCTGGTTTTCCAGATGGTGTCGGAGGAACGCAGCTGGTCGAACTATTCCAAAAACAGGCAGAGCGTTTCGGGGCCAGGATCGAATTTGACACGGCAACCGAAGTGGATTTGAGCAAGCGACCTTTTCGGGTGACAGCCTATAATGGTGAATACCTTGCCGAGACGTTAATAATAACCACCGGTGCTACCCCAATCCACCTGGAAGTCCCCGGCGAGGTAGAGTTGACTGGCAGAGGTGTCTCATACTGTGCAACCTGTGATGGCTGGTTCTTTAAAGATAAAGATGTGGTAGTGGTTGGCGGTGGAGATAGCGCTCTCGAAGAGGGCATCTTCCTGACCCGTTATGCTAAATCTGTAACCATCATCCACCGCAGGGATACTTTACGAGCCGGGGCGATCTTACAGAAGCGGGCGATGGATAACCCAAAGATCAAATTCCTCTGGAACACAGTCGTTGAGGAAATCCATGGTGAAGACGCCGTACACAGCCTACGACTGAAGAATGTCACCAGTGGAGAAAAAATGGATTATCCTACTCAAGGTGTATTCATCTTCATTGGACATAGACCCAATACCCAGATATTCGAAGGCCAGCTGGATCTGGATGAGCATGGATATCTGGTGACAGACAATCTGATGCACACCAACATGCCAGGTGTTTACGCTGCCGGCGAAGTTGCAGATCCGGTTTTCCGCCAGGTGGTTACGTCTGCAGGAATGGGTGCTGCCGCTGCTATGCAGGCTATCCTCTTCATCCAGGAGCATGCGGAAGAGCAAGCGGAGACTCCGCCCCTGGCTGAGGCGAAACTTTGAATTGGCGATTTATATAAACCAGGACGCAGATATCCGGAGGAATACGCTGCACATGCCACGCAGACATGCGTTTTCCAAAGGAATCTGCGTCCTTTTTGTGTAAACTGATATCAATTTGTCATGGAGGAGGAAAAATAATGCTCAATAAAGTATCCATCATAGGCGCCGGAATGACGGGATCCACGACCGCACATTGGATTGCGGAACGCGAAATTGCAGATGTTGTCCTGGTCGATATCGTGGAAGGGATGCCGCAGGGTAAAGCCCTGGACCTGCAGGAGGCTCTGCCAGTAATCGGCAAAGATGTAGCTGTGGTGGGCAGCAACGGCTATGAAGAAACGGAAGGCTCTGATATCGTCGTGATCACGGCTGGCTTACCGCGCAAGCCGGGCATGAGTCGTGACGATCTGCTAGCAGCAAACGCTGAAATCGTTCGGAAAGCTGCACAAGAATCGATTCGCTACTCGCCGCAAGCAATATTTGTCGTGCTGACCAATCCGCTGGATGTCATGACGTACCTGGTTATGAAAGCTACCAATCTGCCTGCTCAGCGTGTTGTCGGACAGGCCGGAATTCTCGATTCTGCCCGCATGCGTGCATTTGTCGCCATGGAGTTGGGTGTCAGCGTGGAAAACATCCACTGCTACGTAATGGGCGGACATGGCGATGAGATGGTTCCCCTCACACGCCACTCGAATGTGGCCGGTATTTCACTGGATAAGATCCTCGCAGCCGATCGCCTGCAAGCCATTGTGGAGCGCACCCGCAAAGGGGGAGGCGAGATCGTCAACTTGCTGAAGACAGGCAGCGCTTTTTATGCACCTGCGATCGCGGTGACACAAATGGTAGATGCCATCCTAAAAGATAAGCACCTGATTGTGCCTGCCTCGGCGTATCTTACCGGAGAATACGGATTGAAGGATATTTTCTTCGGTGTTCCGGTTCAGCTCGGACGGAAAGGGGTCGAAAAGATCATCGAGTATGAGCTGAACGACGAAGAAAAGACAGCGTTGCAGGCATCTGCTAAAGGCGTGGCAGAGAACATTGGCAAGCTAAATGTCTGATCGGAGGATATGATGGCGCTGAAGGATAAAATGGCTGCCTTGCTGCCGGATTGGCGTGCCAGGGTAGCAAAATTAGTTAAGGAATCTGGGGATGTCAAGGTTGGAGATGTCACCATTTCCCAGGTCTATGGGGGAATGCGGGATGTAAAATCCCTTGTGACCGATATTTCCTATGTCGATCCTGATCAGGGTATCCGGTTCAGAGGCTACACAATTCCAGAGGTATTATCGAAGCTGCCTAAGCCTGAAGGGGCCGAGATGCCCTATGTAGGTGGTCTTTATTACCTTTTCTTGATTGGCGAGATGCCAGATGAAGCAGATGCATTGGAGGTTGAGAACGAGTGGAAGGAGCGTTCGAAGATTCCTCACTTTGTTTTTGAGGTCTTGCGTTCACTGCCTCCCGACGCCCACCCAATGATGTTGTTTTCATCAGCGATCCTGGCGCTGCACCACGAGTCAGTATTTGCCCGCCGCTATCACCAGGGCATGACCAAGAATGAGTATTGGGAGGCGATGCTGGAAGACAGCTTGAACCTGACTGCCAAACTGCCAGCGATCGCCGCGTATATTTACAGTCTGAAATATAAGGATGGCATCTTTATCTCGCAGCGGCAGGATCTCGATTGGGGCGCGAATTTTGCCCACATGATCAGCATCGAATCACCAACATACATGGATCTCTGCCGGCTATACTTTATCCTCCACTCAGATCATGAAAGCGGGAATGCCAGCGCGCATGCCACGCACCTGGCGGCTTCGACTCTCTCAGATATCTATTATGCCTACTCTGCTGGCATCAACAGCCTGGCTGGACCGCTGCATGGTCTGGCCAACCAGGAAGCGCTGGGATGGTTGTTGGAAGTCCACACGCGTTTTGGTGGCGTACCGACCAAAGAACAATTACGCCAGTTTGCCTGGGATACGCTTAAAGCCGGGCAGGTCATCCCCGGGTATGGGCATGCTGTGTTGCGCAAGCCTGACCCGCGTTTTACCGCCCAGTACGAATATGCCGATAAACATATGCCCGAAGATGATCTATTCCAGATCGCTAAGCTGGTCTATGAGGTTGTGCCTCAGGTGCTGATCGAACAGGGAAAAGCCAAGAATCCCTCGCCAAATGTAGACGCGATCAGCGGCAGCCTGCAGTATCACTATGGGGTGCGCGAGTTCGACTATTACACTGTCTTGTTTGGGGTGGGGCGTTCGTTGGGTGTGACCGCCAATGCCGTGTGGGCTCGCGCTCTTGGGCAGCCTCTGGAAAGACCCAAGTCGGTAACCACCGTGATGCTGGAAGATATTGCCAGGAAAGCTCAGATCAAGGTGTAGGCGTCGCGGCTGCGGGTGCACCTGCGCCAGCTCCGCTCCAGCTGAAAACTCGCTCTATGCTGGTCAGTCCCGCTGATTCCCAGATGGGATTGCCGTCATCGTCAGTGCCAGTCTGCCGCATGGTCAATACCCACCAGCGGTAAATGTGCGGTACGGTGTCGTTGAGCCGGAAGCTGGAAGGAACGATAAATTTGGTGTCGGTTACATATTCAAGCAGCTTGCGACCTTGACCTTCGGTTACATCCTCAACAATGACTGCATAGGCTTCGTTGGATCGCAACGTGCCCACAGATGCCCACTGCAAGGTAACGGTAGTGTCCGCCAGTTTGAATGATGCGCCATCTGGTGGCAACAGCAAGCTGGGAGCCGGATATGGTGGAGGGGGTGTGGGGGTCGGTGAAGGACCAGGCGTGGATGCCCGCTCACACAGCGGAATGACGATTACTTCACCAGATTGAACAATATCACTGACGCGGCCGTTATAAGATTTTAGTGAAGCAATTGAGACGCCATAGTTCAATGAAATACCGCTCAGCGTATCATTGTCCTGAACGGTATACTCGACTTTTGGACAGGCGACATCGGTGGCCTCAGCTGCGCTCAGAGTCGATGTCGGCAGCGGGGTGACTGTCGGAGTAGGCTGTGGGATGAAGAGCATTTGCCCCTCGATCAGCGTGTCGCAAGCTGCCGGTAATTCATTGAGTAGCACGATGCTTTGGATTGAAACCCCAAAATTGAAAGCGATCGTGGAACAGGTGTCGCCCGCTGCGACTCTATAGGTGAACGGTGTTGGAGATGGCTCGGGTGAGCTGGTGGTGGTCGGAGTGACCGGCGTAGGGGTCGTGGTTGTTGTGGGGGTGAAGGTTACCGTCGGCGTCGCTGTCGGCGCAACAGCCTGAGCCTCAGGTTGCCGCATAGCAAAATATACCAGGACAGCCCCGATGGCAATGAATAGTGCCAGCAGCCCGAGAGCAGTTGGCAGGTTGAGTGTGATAACGGGCAGGCGGGTACCCTGGATTGCCTTGGCTGGTTTGGATGGTCGGTCGGGGTTCAATAGATCTGTCCCGCATACCAGGCAGCGGACAGCATCTTCGCTGAGCCTGGTTCCACAAGTGGGGCACAGTTTTGTCGGTTTTGATGGTGTCTCAGGCATAAGTTTTTTACGCCAGCCCCACAGATTTTCATTGATTGGGCCTGGGCTTGGCGGATTATACCAGAAAAACGATGGTCAATTTGACCTGCATCGTTCGGGTGGTATACTCCGGCGTATGCAACCCCTCAGCCTGTATCTGCACATACCTTTCTGTGTGCATCGCTGTGCGTACTGCGATTTCAACACCTACGCCGGGCTTGAATCCTTGATACCGAATTATGTGAATGCCTTGTGCCAGGAGATCCGTTATCTGGCGCAGATAGCAGGGAAAAAGCTCCCGGTACATACGATATTCTTTGGGGGTGGAACTCCTTCCTTGCTGCCTTATGCGTATATTGACAAGGTGTTAGCGCAAATTATGGAGCAGTATGCAGTATTCGAGGATGCGGAGATAACCCTGGAGGCCAATCCCGGCACACTTTCCAGTGAATACCTGAACTCCCTGCGGCAGCTGGGTGTTAATCGTCTGAGCCTGGGCGTCCAATCTGCGAATCCGGGTGAGCTGGTGTTGCTGGAGCGGCAGCATGACTACCGGGATGTCCTCAACTCCGTCAAATGGGCCAGGCAGGCAGGTTTTGACAACCTCAGCCTGGATATGATCTTTGGCATACCGTATCAATCAGTAGAGAGCTGGAAGCGCAGCCTGGGTCTGGTGTTGGGATTAGGCGGCGATCACCTTTCTCTGTATGCACTTACCCTCGAACATGGCACCCCCATGCAAAACTGGGTCGCCAGGGGGCTCCTGTCGGAGCCAGAGCAGGATCTGGCGGCGGATATGTACGATCTGGCGGCAGAGTTTCTGGACAGGGCAGATTACAGTCAATACGAGATATCGAACTGGGCGCGCACCGGACCTGGGCAGACTCTTAGAGAATGCCGCCATAACCTGCAATACTGGCGATTACTGCCGTACCTGGGTTTCGGGGCTGGTGCACACGGTTTTGTGGAGCATACCCATACAGTAAATGTACTTTCGCCAGCTGTTTATATACAGCGCATGGGTAGAGGAATTCCGGAGCCGGATGGGGTGATGGGAGTCCAGGAAAACCACCCCGGCGCGTATCCCGGAACCCCGGCAACCATGTCGAGGCAGACCATCAGCGTGACTGAGGAGATGGGTGAAGTGATGATGATGGGTTTGCGGCTGACGAGAGAGGGAGTGTCCGACGCCGAATTCACCCGGCGCTTTGGGCGAGGGCTGCGGGATGTTTATAAGGCGCCGATCGAGGCGCTGCTTCAAAAGGGTCTGCTTGAGTGGCAGGGCGACAATTTGCGACTTTCCCCACAGGCTCGATTGCTGGGGAATCAAGTCTTTATGGAATTTGTCTGAGGCGCAAATGGGCAGGTCTAGACCTGGCGTTTGAGCAGCTGATTTGCCAGTGTATACAGCTCATCGCCAGCCGGCCCGGTTGGCCTGGCCACTTCGAGGGCCCCCAAGGCTTTATCGGTCAGGCAAGCAGCGGTTTCTTGCGTGTAGTCACGGGCGCCTTCCTGCTCTAGAAGCCTGGCAACGCTCTCCACCTCGCCCGGCAGGATAGGCCCTTCTCGCCACCGTTGGGCGAAGGCTTTATTTTGCCCCAGACCATATAAGACCGGCAGCGATTTCTTACCTGAAACCAGGTCGCTTTGCGCCGATTTTCCCGTGTTGGCTGCATTGCCCCAAATCCCTAACAGGTCGTCCAGGGTTTGAAAAGCCAGGCCTAGATTGTAGCCGAACATGCGGTAGGCTGCCTGGATGACCCGATCTGCCTGGGCTGTCAGAGCGCCAAGGTGTGTACAGGCTGATATTAATGCGCCGGTCTTCCCGCTGATCATTGGCCAATAATCATCCAGTGCCAGATCACTCCGATTCTCATAGGAGATATCCAGGTACTGGCCTTTGGTAAGCTCGAGGCAGGTTTGCTGTAAAATGCGCACAGCCTCCAATGCAATGATTGGATTGATGTGGTCTGCTAGACGGAGAATTGTCAGGTGTGCCAGCGTCAGCATGGCGTCCCCAGTGTTAATCGCCTGGGGGATACCCCATTTCACCCACACTGTAGAACGACCGCGGCGCAGCGGGCTGTTGTCCTCGATATCATCGTGGATCAAAGAAAAGTTGTGCAGCAGTTCCACTGCAGCTGAGGCGGGCAGGGCATGCTGCCATTGACCACCTGCAGCCGCACACGTAAGCAGCACCAACAGCGGGCGAATGCGTTTACCGGTGGCGCCTGGACCAGCTCCTTCGCCTTCCCAACCCATGTGATAAGCCATCATGTTGTGAAAATCTGCAAGAGCCGGTATATTCGAGCTGTCGACTGCATTCTTGAGCTCAACCTCAATCGAGGGCAGCATATCTAGAGTTACGAGGGCGCTGGGCATGATCTCACACCTTGATCAGAGTTGATTTGTTTAGCGCATTCAGATTTCCCGCTCCAACTGCAAACATGCAGACCTGAATCTCACGGCGAAGCTCTAGGATTGTCTCCACGGTCCGATCCAAGGATTGGACAGCCGCCTTCAGGAAAGGACTGGCCATTCCACCCAATGATGCTCCCAAGGCGATGCATTTGGCAATATCTACTCCCGTGCGAATCCCGCCCGACGCGAAAACGAGGACATCGGGAGCTGCAGATCGTACCATTTCGATGGAATCAGCGGTTGGGATTCCCCAATCAATAAACGCGGCTGCCAGGCGCGCCTGGCTCTCGGTTTCAGCGCGGTGCATCTCTACCTGTGACCAGGATGTCCCTCCTGCCCCGGCAACGTCTATTGCTGCTACGCCTGCTACACCCAGCAGATGGGCTGCCCGGGTTGAGATGCCCCAGCCAACTTCTTTGACAATCACAGGCACCGGCAGCGCTTTACAAATTGCCTCGATCTTGCTGAGCAATCCGGCAAAAAGTGTGTTGCCCTCCGGCTGCACTGCCTCTTGCAGCGCGTTCAGGTGGAGGATCAAACCATCGGCTTCAATCATCTCAACCGCTCGCACACACTGATCGACCCCATATTTATAGTTTAGTTGGATCGCACCCAGGTTAGCAAAGAGTAATATATCCGGTGCAACTTGCCTCACCCGGAAGGTCGGCGCTAATTCTGGTTGTTCAATGGCAGCACGCTGCGAACCAAGACCCATCGCAATACCTGTCGCCTGGGCTGCTTCAGCCAATACGAGGTTGATGCGGCCTGATTGGTCTGTTCCCCCGGTCATTGAGGAGATGAGGATTGGAGCGCGCAGGGAGCGTCCAAATAAATTTTGGCTTAGATCGACCTCATCCAGGTTCAACTCGGGCAAAGCCTGATGGATGAATCGATAGCGTTCCAACCCGGATGTCAGAGCGGAGCGTACATCCTCATCCAGGTTGATGCGGATGTGGTCGGCTTTTCGACTGCTGATCTGCGTAACTTTTGCCATTAGGTGGTGTTCCTGTCAAGTAGAATTATCTTACCAGCCCGATTCTGGGATGTCAATAAGATGCTGATGAGATTTGCCACCAAGGCTTGACATAATAGGCGCCAGGGTTAAAATTGGCGCTAGCTTGCTACTATTTTAAAGAGGAGGTTTTTTCATGGCTGACACCTACGCGGAAATCAAGAACATCATCGTAGATTTGCTGGGAGTTGATGAAGAGAAGATCACCCTGGAAGCGCGTTTTCGTGAGGATTTAGAGGCAGATTCATTGGACCTGGTTGAACTCATCATGGCGTTCGAGGACAAATTTGGCGGTGAGATCTCCGATGACGACGCCCAGAAGATCACAACGGTGGGCGAAGCGGTAAAATACGTCGAAACCCACATGGGATAGACAAACATCACCAGCAGCTTTCTTCTAAGAGGGGCAGGGTAATCTGCTCTTCTTTGTTTTAACTATGTAGCGGGAAGTCTCTTGCTGCACCGCATGGGCTCAGAAATATATGGGGTCCGGTTCTCTCTTTCAGAACCGGACCCCGAGCAGTTTACAATCCCGTGCTTTGCTCCAACCAGTCCAACACTCAAGAAAGCAAGCTGGGAATCTCCTCTGGGTGTTTGGCGACCCGCACCCCAGCTGATTGTAATGCCTTGATCTTATCCGATGCCAGGCCAGAACCACCTTCAACAATTGCTCCTGCGTGCCCCATGCGTTTTCCTGGCGGAGCAGTCTGTCCGGCGATGAACGCCACCACTGGCTTGGTCATATGGTCGGAGATGAATTCTGCTGCTTTCTCCTCGTCGGTACCGCCGATCTCCCCAATCAGGACAACCTGATCTGTGCGCGGATCTTCCTCGAACAGCTTCAGGCAGTCGATGAAATTTGTGCCATTGATCGGATCGCCGCCAATACCCACACAGGTGCTCACCCCTCTTCCCAGCAGCTTGAGGGCGTACAGCACCTCGTAAGTCAATGTGCCGGATCTGGAGACTACCCCGACATTACCAGAGATGGAAATATCGCCGGGAATGATCCCCACTTTACATTCTCCTGGGGTGAGCAGTCCAGGGCAGTTTGGCCCTACCAGGCGGACGGATTTCTGATCCAGGTAGTTGCGGACTTTCATCATATCCTGCACGGGAATGCCCTCGGTAATGCAGACGATCAGGCTGACACCGGCATCTACAGATTCGAGGATTGCATCGGCTGCGTTGCGCGCGGGCACGAAAATAACGCTTGTATTTGCGCCAGTGGCTTCCACAGCGATTTTTACCGAATCGAAGACGGGTATTTTCCCATCCAATACCCATTCCCCCCCTTTACCAGGCCGGGTGCCTGCCACGACACTTGTGCCATACGACAGCATGCCTTGAGTATGAAACAAGCCTTCATTCCCGGTAATTCCCTGGACAACCAGGCGTGTATTTTTATCGACCAGAATACTCATTAGTTATCCTCTAGTATCTACCCGAAAATTTCCGGACAGGTTTTTAGTTTGTCTTTGCAGCTGCAACCGCCTTTTGCGCGGCTTGAACCAGGGTCTCGGCAGTAATCATCTCGGCATCAGCGAGGATCTGGCGACCCTCTTCAGCATTTGTACCCACCAGCCGGATGACCATCGGTACACCTGTTTTAACATCGTTTAGAGCAGATAAAATTCCCCGGGCGACCTCATCGCCGCGTGTAATGCCGCCGAAGACGTTCAGCAGGACCGCTTTGACACTAGGATCTGACAGGATGATCCGCAGTGCTGCTGAAACTTTATCGGCACTGGCACCGCCACCGATATCCAGGAAATTGGCCGGCTCACCACCGAATAGTTTAATAATGTCCATGGTAGTCATTGCCAGTCCGGCTCCATTGACCATACAGCCGATGTTGCCATCCAGCTTGATATAGGTCAGCCCGTACTTGCGCGCTTCTATCTCAGATGGTGCTTCAACATCCAGGTCACGCATCTCCACCAGGTCGGGGTGGCGGAAAAGGGCATTGTCATCGATCACCATCTTGCCATCCACTCCAAGCAAGCGGTTATCTGCGGTGATCACCAGGGGGTTAATCTCTGCCAGGGTTGCGTCGCATGCGACATAAGCATTCCACAAGCCGTGAGCAATCTGACCGAATGCGCGCCAGTGATCACGCGGCAGGTCTATTCCAGCGGCAATATCCCAGGTCTGGTAATCATGCAGCCCCAAGAGCGGATCGATATGCACCTTGATGATTTTTTCGGGGGTTACTCGGGCGACCTCTTCGATATCCACACCACCAGCCGCAGATGCCATCATCACCGGCTTGCGTGCCGCCCGATCGTTGGTTATACCAAAATATATCTCTTTATCGATCTGAGCAGCTTCGTCGATCAGCACTTTGCGCACTGGAAGCCCTTTGATCTCCATCGAGAGGATTTGAGCTGCCAGCTCTTCAGTCTCCCGGGGATTTTTCGCCAATCGGATGCCGCCGGCTTTTCCGCGTCCACCGACCAATACCTGCGATTTAATAACAACGCGGCCACCCAACTCTGCGGCAATCTCACCCGCTTCGATTGCAGTGGCCGCCACCCGTCCCTTTGGGATGGGGACGCCATACTTTGCGAATATTTGTTTGGATTGGTATTCGTGAAGCTTCATGCGGGAATTTTCTCCGTTATTGGATGTGGATGAAGTGATTATACCACTCCTGTTTTTTGTTACAGGATATTTTGAAAATTTCGGCGAATTACAACATGATTTGTCTAAATTAAGACAACCCGATAGTCTCCCTCTTGGATGTTGTTAGGAATTGGAGTAAACTGGATGCAAACCAATACCGAGGGAGACGATGGAACGGTTTGCACACCCAGGAGACTTTTGTCCCAATCCGGCCTGCCCCGA
>Ga0105095_10000007_pt1 | contig 74725 bp, 60 predicted proteins | sample PPLLak2March2015_2_FD_79180 | JGI IMG/M metagenome (GOLD analysis project Ga0105095, IMG submission 79180) | Freshwater sediment microbial communities from Prairie Pothole Lake near Jamestown, North Dakota, USA - PPLs Lake P8 Core (3) Depth... | ecosystem: Environmental > Aquatic > Freshwater >...
ATCCTCTACAAATGTGTTGCATACTACCAGCTACATAGCTAGGCAAGGAGGTGGTCTACAGCGAATGTCTGGTGATCCAAAAATAGTGAGTGAGTCCCATAAAATCACATCAGGAAAGAGGAGAAGTACAAAATGAGGATCAAATCTTTGTGGCAACTGACTGCTTTGGTGGTCGTGCTGGCAATGGTGTTGGCTGCCTGCGCACCCCAGGCAACGCCTACCCAAGCCCCGGAAGCTCCCGCTGCTACCGAGGCGCCGGTCGCGACGGAAGCCCCTGCAGAAGAAGCAGGCGGTTTCCAGATTCCGGAAATCCAGGAAGGCAAATTTAACGTAGGCATGGTGCTGATCGGACCCCACGATGACGGTGGTTGGTCCCAGTCACACTATGAAGGTTTGGAATACGTTCAGCAGAACGTTCCAAATGTGCACACTGCATACATCGAGAACGTGCCAGAGGAAGCAGATTCCGAGCAGGTCTTCCGCAGCCTGGCGCGTAAAGGCTTCGACCTGATCTTCGGCACATCCTTCGGTTTTATGGATCCCATGGAAACAGTTGCTGAAGAATTTCCGGATACTGTATTCAGCCATATCAGCGGTTACAAGTCAAACGGGACGAACTTCGGCAATTTGTTTGGCGCCATGGAGAATATGAAATACCTGGCGGGCATGTTGGCTGGAGCGCGTGCCAAGATGGATGGCAATCCCAAGCTAGGTTACATGGCTACATTTCCCATTCCGGAAGAGATCCGCCTGGGGAACGCCATCGCCCTGGGGATGAGGAAGACCTGCCCAGAGTGCACGCTGGATGTGCGCTGGATTAACACCTGGCACGACCCGGTGATCGAAAAAGAGGCTGCGGCTTCGCTCTTCGATGCTGGCGCTCAGGTGGTTTTCACCGGTGCTGACACTCCAGCAGTGGCTGACGTGGCGCAAGAAAAGGGTAAATGGGGCATCACCTACGACTGGTCTGGCTCCTGCAAGGTCGAGCGCTGCCTGACTGCCCCGTACTGGAACTGGGGTCCAGTCTACGCAGAGATCGCGCAGGGCTTGATTGACGGAACTTACGAGGTGGGCTGGCATTACTTCGATTCCGACTCGGGCGGCCTGGGCCTGGTAGGCTTCGGCGAGGGACAGGAGCTCACTACTGGGATGAAGGATCTACCTCCGGAGGTGATCAGTGAGGTACAGGCTCTCTTCGATAAGATGAACGCAGGTGAGTTCACACGCTTCGACGTATTCTCTGGCGAGATCAAGGACAACAAAGGCAATGTGATCGTTCCAGCCGGCGAGAAGTTCGAACAAGCTGACCTGGACCAGTTCCCACCGGGAGCTGAAGGATTGGCATGCAAGTACTGTATGTACTGGTGGGCTGACGGCATCACAGCCGAACTGCCCGAGCTAAGCCAGTAATCTGCGTCTTACGGAAGGGCCAGAATATCCTACTGGTACGAGCTGGTAGAGCGCCAGACAGGATTCTGGCCCTTTTCTTCGATAATAGGTCTAATTTCAAGCAGGCCCTATGAGCGAACAGCCCAACGCCGCGACTCTTTCATCTCCCAACGCGCCTGTCGTCGTGGAAATGCGCAACATCGTCAAACGCTTTCCAGGAGTGCTGGCAAATGACCACGTTGATTTCGATTTGCGCCGTGGTGAAGTCCATGCTCTTTTAGGAGAAAATGGCGCCGGAAAGAGCACGCTTATGAATGTGCTGGCTGGTCTTTACCGGCAGGAATCCGGCATAATCCTGGTGAATGGGAAACAAGTCCACTTCTCATCGCCGAGCGACGCGATCCACTCAGGGATAGGCATGGTGCATCAGCATTTCATGTTGGTGCCTACCCAGTCAGTTACTGAAAACATCCTCCTTGGGTTGAACAAACCACGCTATCTAATGCGTCTGCCTGACTATGACAAAATCATCCAAGACCTGGGTGAACGGTTCGGGTTGAAGGTAGATCCGCGGGCAAAAATCTGGCAGCTTTCGGTGGGAGAGCAGCAGCGCGTGGAGCTGTTGAAAATGCTCTACCGCGGCGCAGAAGTGCTGATCATGGATGAGCCAACTGCCGTCCTGGCGCCGACTGAAATCGACAGCTTGTTCAATACCTTGCGGTCGATGCTCAGAGAAGGCAAGTCGGTGATTTTTATCAGCCACAAGCTGCAGGAAGTGATGGCGATCGCCGACCGGGTAACCGTGCTGAGTAAGGGTAAAGTAACCGCAGCGGGCATTCCCACCCAACAGACCAGCCGGCAGGAGCTGGCGCGCTTGATGGTTGGGCGAGATGTCGTCTTCCAAATCGATAAGAAACCGCAAGAACCGGGAGAAGTGGTTCTCAGTGTAGAAGATGTATATGCCGATAATGACAAGGGCCTTCCTGCGCTGCAAGGTGTCTCGTTTGAGGTGCGGGCTGGCGAGATCGTGGGCCTGGCTGGAGTAGCCGGCAACGGGCAGAGCGAGCTGGCCCAGGTGGTTGCCGGCATGCGTCTGTGCAACCAGGGCTGTGTGAAGCTCAATGGCGAAGTCATCTGTAATAAGTCTGCCCTATACGGAATCCAGCGCGGCCTGGCATATATACCTGAGGATCGTACCCTTGTTGGCTCTGCTCCCAACCTGAGCGTGACCGATAATGTGATCATGAAGGCGTATCGGAAGAAACCCATCGCACAAGGGTGGATGATCGACATGGGCACCGCCAGGCACTTTGCACAGGATCTCAAAGATGCCTACGAAATAATCGTCCCGAATGTGGAAACGCCGGTGCGGTTGCTCTCCGGTGGGAACTTGCAGCGGGTTATCCTGGCACGTGAGATCTCGGGAAAGCCAGCACTGATGATTGCCGTACAACCTACGCGAGGCCTGGATGTCGGTGCTATCGAAGGGGTTCATCACCTGCTGCTGGCCCAGCGAGATGCCGGGGCTGCCATATTACTGATTTCCGAGGAGCTGGAAGAGCTTTTAGGGATGAGCGACCGTACCCTGGTAATGTATGAAGGCCGTATCATGGGCGAAGTGCGTGAGACTGACTTAGAGACGATCGGCTTAATGATGACAGGTACACCGCTAGATCAAATTCAGGGACGAGAAGGGGTAAAAAATGGCTGAGGTCACCACCAAACCCAGCTCTTCGCAGCCAAAGGGGCTGCCTTTCCGTATCCGACTTGAACCCCGTCTGGAGGAACCACCATCCTGGTTCCCAGCACTGATATCCCTGGCGGCGATAGTTGTCGCGCTGGTATTTGGTGGGATTGTGATCTTCTTCTCGGGCGGCGATCCACTGCGCTCATACGCCCATATTGCTGAAGCTTCCTTTGGCAGCATTGGCGTGCTTTCCGATACGATCGTCAAAGCCACTCCTATCTTGTTCACCAGCCTGGCGTGTGTAATTGCCTTCCGTATGAAGTTGTGGAATATTGGCGCCGAAGGGCAGTTCATTATGGGTGCCTGGGGGGCAAGCCTGGTTGTGCTTTGGCCAATATTGCCCGCTGAGGCGTCCCAATGGATCTTTATTCCGATGATGATGTTGGGAGGCATGCTGGCTGGTGCGATCTGGGGGTTCATACCAGGTTATTTGAAAGCCAAACTGAGGGTGAATGAAATCATCAGCTCGCTAATGATGAACTACATCGCTGTCGCCTGGGTAAATTTCTGGATCTTTGCCGTATGGAGCGAGGGCGGCTTTCAGATGACTCCTAAGTTCCCGGATAACGCCTGGCTGCCGCGGTTGTTGGATTATGCCAAATCCATTCCACTGTTACGCGGCCTGACCACTCACCTGGGTCTGCTGATCGGGATTGTCGCTGCGGTAATCTTGTGGTTTATCATCTACCGCAGCCGTTGGGGGTATGAGATCCGGCTGATCGGAGACAATCCACGCGCGGCCCAGTATGCGGGCATCAATATTACTCGCAATACGGTCCTGGTGTTGATGGTCTCGGGCGCACTGGCAGGTCTGGGAGGTATGTCTGAGGTGACCGGCATGGTACACCGCTTGCAGACGTCCCCGATTGCAGCCGGATACGGGTTCACCGGCATCATTGTCGCCTGGCTGTCCAAGCTCAATCCGCTGGTTGCCATCGTGGTGTCCATCTTGTTCGGCGCATTGATCTTAGCCGGACGAGAAATCCAGCCCTCCGGTATACCCAAGATGATCCAGGGTATCATCCTGGTGTGCCTGATTGCCAGCGACTTCCTGCTGCGCTACCGGATTCGCGTCGTTCGTAACGAGGAGGCCTGATCCATGGACCTCATCATCATATTACAGGCGGGAGTCGCCACTGGCACGGTGCTGCTCTTTGCAACGATTGGGGAGCTGTTTGCAGAGCGTTCGGGGGTAATGAACCTGGGCGTTGAAGGGATGATGTTGATCGGAGCCATGAGCGGTTTCAGCGTGGCGGTGAAAACCGGCAATCCCTGGTTGGGGCTTCTGGTGGCCATGCTCGCCGCTGGGCTGATCAGCCAGATCCATGCATTTATTGCTATCACTTTGCAAGCTGACCAGGTGGTGAGCGGTCTGGCTCTAACTTTCTTAGGTACAGGCATCAGCCTGGTGCTGGGTGAGGGACTGAGCAAGGCTGGTACGATTTCACTGCTCCCCAGGTTCTCAATTCCGCTGCTCTCCCAGATCCCGGTTATCGGTCCAATATTGTTCACGGACCACAGCGTTTTGGTCTACATCGGTTATCTGCTCATCCCACTCACCTGGTACTATATCAACCGCACCCGTCCGGGCATGCATCTTCGGGCTATTGGTGAGTACCCGGCAGCAGCGGATTCGCTGGGTATCAACGTAAACCGCCTGCGCTATTTCTATGTTTTTGTTGGCGGTTTGCTGGCAGGCCTGGCTGGGGCAACCATCAGCCTGGCTGTTGCTCCGGGCTGGTTCAGTGAGCTGACTACAGCGGGTCAAGGCTGGATAGCAGTTGGGTTGGTGATCTTCGCCCAGTGGGATCCCATCCGGGCGGCTTTCGGTTCCTACGCATTTGGAGCCTTGCGGCGTTTAATTCTAGATATTCAAGGTCCAACGATGTTGTTCGGCTTTGCCAATCCGTTTTACTATAATCCATATTGGGGATTCTTCTTACAGATGCTGCCGTATGCCTTTACGATCATCGTCCTTGTGATTGGCTCGCGGGAGGCGATGCGCAAGCGGCTGGGAGCGCCAGCAGCCTTAGGGAATCCGTATATACGCGGGGAGCGCGGGCTCTGATTTCGACAGCGATCGGCTTGTCAGTTCTTTCTCACCTCCGGCTTGCTAAATTGACGAATAGGATCGGATATTTCTATGGATGATAAATATCTCGGATTTACCTGCTCATTGTGCGGGATGCAGTACGGACCGCGGGAGGTCGTTTACACCTGTCCCAAGGATGGCGGCAACCTGGATGTCATTCTGGATACCAATGCTATCCAGCGGTTTGTGAATCCCAAAGACCTGGTGAGCTCAAAGGAGCCCTCATTGTGGCGCTACCTGCCCCTGCTGCCGGTGGCGAATCCAGGCGGGGAAGGAACCCCGTTATGGGCTGCCGGCAACACCCCTGTCTTCGCTCCGGAGCGGCTGTCGAAGCAGCTGGGTATGGATTGGCTGTGGATAAAAGATGAAAGCCGCAATCCAACTGCATCGTTTAAGGATCGAGCCAGCGCCATCGTCGTGGGTAGAGCACGCGAGATCGGCGCGGATGTGGTGGTCACCGCTTCCACCGGGAACGCCGGCGCGGCCCTGGCGGGCATGTCGGCAGCGGTCGGGCAGAAAGCCGTCATTTTCGCCCCACGCACGGCTCCACCGGCTAAAGTCGCTCAGCTGCTGGTGTTTGGCGCGCGTGTGATCCTGGTGGACGGCACGTACGATGATGCCTTTGACCTGACCATCCAGGCTTCTCAGGAGTTTGGATGGTACTGCCGCAATACCGGGTACAATCCATTCACTGCGGAGGGGAAAAAGACCGCCGCTCTGGAGATCTGGGAGTGGATGATGGACGTTTCAATCGCAGGGGCGGCGGGGATTTTCGACCGGCTGTGCGCGTTTGTCTCCGTGGGCGATGGCAATATCATTTCGGGCATCCACAAGGGCTTCAAAGACCTGCATGACCTGGGATGGTTGGAGAAGATCCCGCGCATTTTCGGCGTCCAGGCGGAGGGATCGGCGGCGATTGCCAATGCTTTCGCCTCGGGAAATGAAACGATCGTCCCGGTAAAAGCCACTACCCTGGCGGATAGTATCTCGGTTGACCTGCCCAGGGATGGAGTCCGGGCAGTGCGGGCTGCGCGCCAGACTGGCGGCGGCTACGTCGTCGTCAGCGATGACCAGATTCTGCAGGCAATCGCAGAGCTGGGGGTTGTGGGCATCTTTGCGGAGCCAGCCGGGGCAACTTCCTATGCCGGCCTGGCGCAAGCGCTCCAGCAGGGATTGGTCGATCCCAGCGACCCTGTGCTTGTGATCAACACAGGCAGTGGGCTGAAAGACGTGAAAGCCGCCATGCAAGCCGTCAAGGATGCCCCTATCATTGAGCCGAATCTGGCGGCGCTGAAGCGGGTGATAAAATAACGGTATGCCCCAGCCCACCATCACAATAATTGCCCCGATCTATAATGAATCCCAGACCCTGCCCGAGCTGATCCGGCGGGTAAGGGAGGTGATGGAGTCCTCCGGCGAAGAGTGGGAGATCCTCCTGATAGACGATGGATCTACGGATGGCTCCAGAGACATCATCCGCCAGCTGGCAGGCGAGGATGCACACATCCGCCCGGTGATCTTTGCCCGTAATTTCGGGCATCAGCTCGCTGTTACAGCCGGTTTGGATTACTCCCGCGGCCAGGCGGTAGTGATCATCGATGCTGATCTGCAGGACCCGCCCGAGGTGATCCTCGATCTGGTCGCAAAGTGGCGGGAGGGCTACGAAGTGGTGTACGCAATCCGCTCCGAGCGCGAAGGGGAAAGCTGGTTCAAGCTGGCAACTGCGTCGCTTTTTTATCGCCTGATATACCAGATCACAGACGTCAAGATCCCGCTGGATACGGGTGATTTCCGGCTGCTCGACCGTAAAGTGGTGGATGTGATCAAGCAGATGCGTGAACGCCACCGTTTCCTGCGCGGGATGTCTGTCTGGGTGGGGTTCAACCAGACTGGCGTCAAGTATCGACGGGCTGCCCGATACGCAGGGCAAACGAAGTATCCATTTAAGAAGATGTTCAAGTTCGCCTGGGATGCTGTGACCAGCTTCTCCTATCTGCCCTTGCAGGTCGCGACATACTTCGGTTTCATATCAGCTTTGGTGAGCATCCTGGCGATCCCGGTGGTTGCTTATATGCGCATTACCGGATCACAAGAAGCATTTGCCGGGCAAGCAACTACGTTGATAGCTGTTCTGTTCCTGGGGGGAGTACAGCTGATATCGTTGGGCATCCTGGGAGAATACGTCGGCCGATTATACGACGAAGCCAAAGGAAGACCCCTGTATATTGTGCGCGAAACGCCGCCTACTGATGACATACATAAAGGAGACCACTAACAACCATGACCACAATTGACTTATCTGTTCAGGCTGATCGCCGCCAGCGAGCGATTCAACGGGTACGGGATAGAAATATTATCATTCCGACTTTTGCCCAAATGAAAAATCCCGGACTGATTCCGAATAACGTGAAGGAAGCCCTCCGAAAGGTAGGCTTGTGGGATATCAACCCGCTCAACCTGTTCCGCATCACCTGGAAGAACGAGCCGGTTCCCCAGGGCGGAGGGTATGGCGGCGTGAACTTCATGGAGATACCCAAAAGCCTGACCGGGATCGATGCACGCGTGATCGTCCTGGTGGGAAAATGGTTCCCAACTGGCGCCCATAAAGTGGGTGCTGCGTTTGGCTGCCTGGTGCCGCGCCTGGTGACCGGGCAGTTCGAGCCAAGCACGCAAAAGGCAGTCTGGCCCTCGACGGGCAACTACTGCCGCGGCGGCGCTTATGATTCGGCGTTGTTGGCGTGTGAGTCAATCGCCATCTTGCCTGAAGGCATGAGCAAGGAACGTTTCGAATGGCTGGCATCCATTGCCGGCGAGGTGATCGCTACGCCGGGCAGCGAATCGAATGTCAAGGAGATTTTCGACAAGTGCTGGGAGCTGCGCAACTCCGGGCAGGACCTGATGATTTTCAACCAGTTCGAAGAGTTCGGCAATTACCTCTGGCATTATGAAATCACCGGTCATGCTATGGAAGAGGTGCTCCAGCAGGTGATGAGACCCGGCGATGAATACCGCGGGATGGCTTCTGCAACCGGTTCAGCAGGCACTATAGCCAGCGGCGATTACATGACGCAGGTGTTTCCGCACAGTAAAATCGCTGCCAGTGAGGCGCTCCAATGTCCCACCCTGCTGGAAAACGGATTTGGTGCCCACCGGATCGAGGGAATTGGCGATAAGCATGTCCCCTGGATCCATAATATTAAGAATACCGACATGGTGGTGGCCATCGATGATAATGCCGTGGTGAACCTGGCGCGCCTGTTCAACGAGCCGGTCGGGCGCGCGTATCTTGTCCAGCAAGGCGTGCCTGAAGAGTTCGTTTCTAAGCTGGACCTGATGGGCTTCTCGGGGATCTCCAACGTCATATCGGCGATCAAAATGGCCAAATATTACGAGATGGGTGAGCAGGATATTGTGCTGACTATCCTCACCGATTCGATGGAGCTGTACGGAAGCCGGCTGAAGGAAATGCACGAGGAATTTGGTGAATACACCGAACGAGATGCGGCTGCTAATTTTGCCCAATATCTCAAGGGCATCTCAACTGACAATCTGCTCGAGCTCACCTATGCAGATCGCCGGAGAGTCCACAACCTGAAGTACTTCACCTGGGTCGAGCAGCAGGGCAAGACTTACGAAGAGATCCTCGACCAATGGCACGGGCGCGATTATTGGACGGATGTGCAGAAACAGGTGAATGAGATAGATGCCGCCATCGAGGCATTCAATGCTGAGGTGGGCCTCTAACACCCGGGAATGACGGCGCTCCCCTCGCCTACCGCACTCGTCCTGGTTGCAGTGATGAACTATCCGCGCGACCTGGAGATTGCGCGCCTCTTAGGATGGTACCGGATTCCGCTGCGCAGCGCCCCGAAAGTGGTGGCGGTGGATTATCTGGCGTTCTACCAGACTGGAGCCTTCGCAGACGAGAAATGGAGCATCCGGTACTTCGCCCCGGTGCTTGGTCATGAGCTGACCAGGCGGGGAGAGCTGCTGCGCGAGGAGCCAGATCATCCACGCGCACACGAGGAGTACTATAAGATCCAAATCGGCCCGGTAGACCTGCTACCGAAAGCTATCCCTGCGCCAAACTGGAGGCGGATCACTTTCTTCTACACGACCGGCGAATATCTGCTAAATGCGGAGACAGTAAACGATCTTATCGCACAGGATGATGAGCGCCAGGTGCTGTGGCGGGCATTGCGAGAGCGCGCCAGCAAATCACAGGCATATACCGCCGGTGATCTACCGGATGCGGAAGTCGATCCTTCCCTGTTGTTAGCAATCTGGGCCTCAAGGGGATTGTTCGACCTGGGTAATGCTATAAATCTCCATACGACCTCCCAATAAACCGGTTGAGCTCCTGGTTGGTATTTCTACACAATGCCAACCAGGAGTTCCGTTAAAAGGCGAGACGCTGAACTACTTATATTCTTGATTGGTATACTATAAAACTCTAAGTTGATTTATCCGGTGATTGAAATATGATCCCGAAAGCTTAGATCAGGAGCTGTTTGAAGTGTGGCGTTATCTGGTGAGACGGCTGGCTTTCATGCCGGTCCTTCTGGCCCTGGCGAATTTTTTGGGGTTCGCTTACGCATATCTCCTGGGACCTTTGCAGACTGCCCGGAATCCCTATGCCGTGAGCGGTGGAGAACTGCCGCCGCTGCTGCCCCAATATCTCGAGTATTTAAGAGGGGTATTGCGGCTAGACTTCGGCAACCTGGCGCAGGGTGAGCCAATTATAAATGTGGTGCTGCGCACTGGATTAGCCAGTCTGGTACTGCTCATCCTGGCGCTGGCTTGCAGCATTCTGGTGGGACTACCGCTGGGGTTGAATGCCGTGCGCAGCTCACCCGCAAAGGTCTCGCCCTGGATGACCGCGATTGTCACCGTTGGTCTTGCTTCGCCGGGTTATTTCATTGGTGTCATCCTGATCGCGCTGTCAATCATGTATTTCATCTGGGGGCCGGGTGCTGAGCCCCTTTTCCCATTCCAGGGTTTCGGATGGGATGACCATCTGGTGCTGCCTACCCTGGCATTGATGGCGCTGCCCACTGTAAAGATCGCCCAAATTACCTCGGGAATGCTGGTGGAGGAGATGGGGAAGCAGTACATCGTTGCGGCACGCAGCTTAGGACATTCCTCGAGATCCATCCGCCGGCGGTACGCTTTTCGCAACATACTGGCACCGGTAGTGATCACAATCGCCTCATCGCTGCGCCTGATGGTTGCCGAGCTGATCATCATCGAGCGGTTGTTCGGCTGGCCCGGGATTGGGCGGCTTTTCTCGACAACCGTGATCTTGACCTCGCAGCATAATAATTTCCTATCCCCACCATTAGTCGCTGCCCTATTGACTGTGCTAGCAGCAACATTCCTGGTCAGCGATACCGTTGCGGGTGTAATCGTTCGCGGGCTTGATCCAAGGCAGGTGGAGTCATGAGCACCAGGCTGGATGCGTCTCGCCGCACTCCGCAACCGACAATCGACTCTTTCAATCTGCCGGAAACTCGCATCCTGCGTTGGTTCAGGCATTTGAATTGGCCGCTGCTCATCGGAGGAATGATCACACTGGCAATTGTGGTTATGGCTGTCTACGGTCCGGATTGGGCAGCCCAGGATCCGATGCAAGAAAATTACGCCCTGGTGATCGATGGCAAGGTAGTTCGACCACCCTACCCTCCGTTTACCCTGGCTGAACACCCATTGGGGACTGACCAGTTTGGACGTGATTTGCTCAGCCGCATCTTGTGGGGGGTGCGCCCTACCTTAATCCTGGTTACCACGGTTGCGACTGTGCGACTGATCGTGGGAATATGGTTGGGATTAATCATCGGCTGGTCGGGTGGGCGGCGAGGCCGGATATTCGACTCGATCCTGTCTGCGGCGCTGTCCGTCCCGGTATTAATCGTTGCGCTGATGGGCATCTCTGCAGTCGGGATCGAAAAGGGGCTGTGGGCATTTATCTTCGGCCTGGCGCTGACCGGTTGGGCCGAAACGGCGCGCATCATCTCGACTCAGACGCGTACAATCAAAGGGCAGACGTACGTCGAAGCTGCTTATGCATTGGGTGCATCTGAGCTGCGCATCCTCCGCAAACACGTATTACACCATATCTCCCCCCTGGTTTGGATGCTATTAGCCTTTGAGGTCAGCACAACGCTGCTGGTCGTGTCTGAGTTGGGTTTCTTGGGCTACTACATCGGTGGGGGAGTTTGGATCGAGGTACTTGATTTTGTGGCGGTCAATACGACTGGCCTGCCGGAATTAGGGCAAATGCTGTCTGATACTCTGGTCTCGCTGACGAGACCGCTGGTGTTTATCATTGTGGGCTCCTTTGTATCCCTGATTGTCCTGGGTTTCAACCTGTTAGGAGAAGGACTGAGGCAGCGCCTGAGCCGTCAAATAGCGACTGGCGGTAGATTGAAAGGACTCGGCGGAATGATCGAGCATTGGCTCGAGGGGATAATCCCAGCCTCGGCGACAGATTGGCTGGAGACCAATGCGGTCCGCCTGGGGATTGCCGGGATGGTCGTCCTGGTCGTTGGGGGTTGGACAATCTGGCATGAGTCTCGCCCACAATCGAAGTCTATTGAAGAACAACAGTATCTGGTAGTTCCCGGCGGGCATCTGTGGGCGACCGAGCGACACGACGCGCAGGGGACTCAATGGGTAAACGCCAGCGGGCCATCTTCCGCGGCTGCTCTATGGACATATCAAGCTGAGGGTGGTTTCGTCGGCGGGCCTGCAGTAGCTGCCGATGGGTCGTTGTATATTGCCACCACGAATAGCGAACTACTCGCCCTGACGCCGAATGGTCAAGAGGTTTGGCGAGCCAGGCTGCCAGGAGTGCCGGTTGGCTCGCCGGCTTTAGGGCCGGATGGAAAGATCTTCATCGCCGGCCAACCAGGAGGACTAACCGCCTATTCACCATCAGGCGATAGGCTGTGGGAATTCGTCACTGAGGGAGGACGGGAATCTACTTCCGGACCGGTTGTCGACTCGCAAGGGACCATCTACTATACCCGGGTAGATTCGATCCAGGCAGTATCTCCCGATGGGAAGCCGCTGTGGTTGAGCCTGATCTATGATAGCTATGTAGAGCAACCTCCGGTACTTAGTGCGGGAGAGGCGTACATCTTCTTATTAAGTGGCGCGCTCTCAGCCAGCAGCGGCGTACCGCTCAAATTAAGTGATCTAAGTATAGAGGAATTGATCTTCACCAATCCCGCCTTTTTTGTCGGTGCGGATGGCAAAACATATCTCCGAACAGGACACGAGGTGCTGAGCTGGGTGGCTACGGATGAGGGGGTTGTCACTGGATCGCCGATAACCTGGAATCACGCTGGCAGTGTGCCGATCCCACCGCTAAACCAGGGGACGACACCCGATGGCTCAGTTTGGCTGCTTTATTCGGGTGAATTCTTCGACACCCGGCTTGTCTGGCTGGACAGTACAAGCCGCATGTTATCCAATACGCGGTCGCCCGACCACCAGGGCAATTTGCTGGGTATCGACAAGGATGCGATCGCCTATATTTGCTCGGATAACTTCTCAGTGAATGCAAATTGTAAGGCATTCGAGATTGGCTCAGAAACTCCGTTGTGGGAGCTCGATCTGGGTGACTCGGTCAAGGTCGCGGGTGGGGCTTTAATCCCAAACCGTTTGTACATCGCAACGGACCTGGGCACGCTCTATGCCGTAGGGGGAAATTAACCGCCAAATCTATAAAAACTATTATTGAGATGAGTCCTGAACACCAGATTCATCGTTGGTCTTATAATTAAGCGAAAGCCTGTTGGTCAAATACCAAAGACCTGCAGTAATCCCTGATAAATTGCCGGAGCAACTTCAGGAGTGATAATTCCAGTCCCTTTACCGCTGAACCGGTATTTTAAAGATATTCACACGAGTTAAAAGAGGAATCGGCTTATGCGTTCCACATTGATTAAGGATGGACAGCTGATCACAGCCAGTGAGACATTCGTGGCTGATATCCTTGTCCGCGATGAGCGGATAATTTCGATCGGGACAGATCTGACAGCGGAGGATGCTGACATCATCGACGCCCGCGGTAAGTTGGTCATGCCGGGAGGCATCGATCCGCACACCCATTTCGACCTGCCTATGTTTGGGACGGTATCTTCGGACGACCACTATACCGGTCATAAAGCAGCCGCATATGGGGGAACGACGATGGTCATGGATTTTATCTCCCAGGACCTGGATTCTCTTGAGGCGAATGTGGATGCCTGGCATGCCAAAGCCGATTCGAAAGCGGCGATAGATTTCTCTTTCCACATGAATATAACCCGCTTCGATGACAGGGTGGCCCAGGAGATGGTGCGATTGCCAGGGCTTGGCATCCCATCCCTGAAAGTTTTTACAGCCTACAACCGGCGTTTGAGACTGCAGGACGGGGACATTTTCAAAGTACTGCGCATCGCCCGAGAGCTCGGAATGCTGACAATGCTGCATGCAGAAAACGGAGACGTCATCGATATATTGGTCGCCGATGCGTTAGCTGCCGGGCATACCACACCTGAGTGGCATGCGTATACTCGACCTGCCTGGGGAGCAGTAGAAGCGTTCTTACGAGCGGCTGCGCTGGCGGCACAGGCTGATGCGCCAATCTATCTTGTTCATATGAACGCTGCTGGTGAGGTGGATCAGCTGGATTACTGCCGCCAGCGTGGGCTGTCAGTTATGGGTGAAACCTGTCCGCCATACCTGTTCTTCACGGTAGATCATCTGCAGCGCCCGGATGGGGCAAAATGGATCTGCTCGCCACCGATGCGGAGCGTGGAGGACAACAACCGCCTGTGGCAAGGACTTTCAGATGGCATCATCCAAACGATCGGGACAGACCACTGTCCATTCTTTTACGACGGAACTCGACCAATTGATTACGAAGGATATCCGGTTGCTATCCCAGGGAAAGAGCTGGGTAGAGATGACTTCACGAAAATCCCCAATGGTTTACCCGGGGTTGGAGATCGGCTGCCCGTGCTGTGGACCTATGGAGTGCGAGCGGGCCGGATTACACCCAACCAGTTCGTAGCCCTGACCAGCACAAATCCAGCCAAAATCTTCGGTATATATCCCCGCAAGGGTGCCTTGCTGCCCGGCGCGGATGCTGATATTGTGATTTGGGATCCTGAGCGACGGTTGACTTACGGTATGGCACACGCCCAACACCGGACGGATTACAACTTGTTCGAGGGTTGGGAATTGGTTGGTTTTCCGGAAATGGTGTTCCTGCGCGGGCACCTGATTGTGGATAGAGAACGCTGGTTGGGTGGGTCTGGGAAGGGGAGATTTATAAAACGCGATTCCGCAGCAGAGGTGCTATAAGGCGCACATATTGTGGTCCTTTCGAGCTACCTTCCCCTGCTACCGATAGCTGTTCTAATACTTAATGCAGGCATTATTTTAGGCCTGCGGATTTTCCGACCGCGGTTCAGCTATTCATGGTTGATTGCGGTCCTGGGGACTTTAATTGCCTGGCCGGTGGTGCTGTTCACCAGGAACGGGATGCCGCATGTTGTCAGACTCTTCAGCTGGACGCCAGCGGAGCTATTTCCAGTATCTTCGTCTCTGGTGGTAGACCAGATCTCCTGGCCGTATGCGCTGGCGTTGGTGACCATCGTCCTGGCAATCCTGCTCACGGATGTGGTGCGCTCTGCGGAGGCAGATTGGGTTGCCACGGTTAGCATTTTGCTTCAGGCAGCACTGGGTTTGTTTGCAGTTCAATCTGGAAACCTCTTAACTTTGTTGTTATCCTGGACTGCCATAGATCTGGTGGAAGTATTGATCCTGGTCGGTTTGATTCCCTCCAGCATAGGGCGTGAACGTGTCATCGTAATGTTCTCGGCACGCCTGGCTGGCAGCATTGTGCTGATCGGGACGATGATCTACGCCAGCTCTTTAAGCCTGGTAGGAGACTTTGCATCTTTGCTCCCTCAAGTCAGCCCGTACCTGGTTTTAGCGGCTGGTTTACGCCTTGGGGCGCTGACCCTGCGCCGCCCGATCTTGCGTGAAACCCAGATGAAGCGCAACCTGGGAAGCTTATCGTGGCTGATCGCAGCTGCGGTAAGCCTGATACTGCTGACCCGAACGTCGGATTTGGGAGTGGCCGGTATTTCAGCCGACCTGTTTACTACAATTGCTGGATTGATTGGTCTGTTTGCAGCGATATCATGGTTAATTGCTGATAATGAAATCGAAGGAAGACCTTATTGGATCCTGTGTATTGGCGCTTTGGCGGTGGCTGCCACCATCCGGGGACAGCCCATGTCCACGCTCGCCTTGAGTATGGCTGGACTGCTCCCTGGCGCTCTGCTCTTTCTCGCTTCTGCGCGGCAGCGGTACTTGACCATTATCCTGATCCTGGGGATGTTTGGTGTTTCCGGCCTGCCATTTTCTCCTTCCTGGCAAGCGGCATCCCTGTATGCCCCGCCTTTCGATCCCTGGCAGTTAGTCTTCCTGCTCATCCAGATTATTCTCCTGGGGGGGTATGCTCGCCATGCACTGCGTGTAGAGCCTGTCCCAGCAGGTAAGGAGAGATGGGTTTGGGTGATTTATCCCTGGGGATTAGCTTTGTTGGTCCTGGCGCACTTCTTGATTGGCTGGTTTATCAGACCGGCTGCCTTCCAGCTCGCTAACATTCTGCCCGGTATAATCATCTGCGCCGGCCTGGGTTTCCTGGTCGTTGCCCGCCGAAAGATCAAGGTAGGCAGCATCCTCACCGGGATTGCGGGTCGGTTGTGGTATGCTCTCCAAGCCTTTTTTTCTATGGAGTGGTTTTTACGAATCATTTGGCGCAGCTACAATATTATCGGGCAGTTGGTTTCTTTTATTACGGTGATCATCGAAGGTGATGGTGGGGTTCTCTGGGCGCTCCTTGTACTTGTACTGCTCGTTGCCTTTCTGGCCCAGGCTGGTTTGGGGATATAAATGTCTCTGACTCTTATTAATATATCTTACCTGATCCTTGTCCTGGTTTGCGTGACATCACTGTTGTTGATCTTCTTTCAGAGATGGCAGTGGATGTTGGCGGCATTGGCGGTTCAATACCTGGGGTTATTCGTGTTGGTCAGCCTCTCCCGACCTTTACAAATGGCAGCGGTAAAGCTGTTGGCTGGTTGGATGTCTGTATTGGTTTTATGGATTGCACGGGCAGAGCTCAACCAGCAATTGGTCCCGCAAGAGAATGGGGAGCGATTAACCAATCCCGTATCTACCCGGCATTTGCTTTCTGGACGCATATTTCGCTTATTAACGGCAATCATTGTGGCACTGGTTGCGGTCACAGTCGAGCCGACGTTGACCGAGTGGATCCAGGGCTTACGCTTCGAACAGGCATATGGCGCTTTGTTTTTGATTTTACTTGGGTTGCTGCATCTGGGACTGACAGCAGAGCCACTGCACGTGATTGTGGGCTTATTAACGGTATTATGTGGATTTGAGATTATTTACGCTGTTGTAGAGGCCTCTGTCCTTGTTCAGGGGCTTCTGGCAGGTGTGAACCTGGGATTGGCATTGGCTGGAGCATATTTAGTCCTGGCGCCGAGTATGGGTGAAGCGAGATGAATGCTCCCCTGATCTGGATCATCTTGCCGGCAGCAATTGCAATAATCCTTTTTGTGCTGCAGTACAAAACCAACCTGGTCATCTTCTTGGGGACTGTTGTCGCATTGGGTCTGGCGGGTCTGGCATGGATAGCCCCCATTGGGGAAACAGTTACCCTGGGTACATTTTCCTTTGAATTGAACAGCAACCTGCTGTTTTTCGGTCGACGCTTAATACTGGATGCAAATGACAGGTACATGTTGATCTTGATTTACCTGGGAGTGGCTTTCTGGTTTGCGGGCTCACCCAGCGCATATGTGCACCGGTTTTTCGTCCCGCTTGGGCTGGCGATTGCGGCGTTATTGACATCTGCCCTGGCTGTGGAGCCATTCCTTTTTGCCGCATTGATCATTGAGATCATGGTAATTCTCAGCCTCCCATTACTATCACCCCCGGGCAGCGCCCCTGGTCGGGGTGTAATCCGCTACCTTACGTTCCAGACTCTGGGTTTTCCTTTCGTGCTGTTCACCGGTTGGCTGCTTGCAGGAGCTGAGTCCAGTCCAGCCAATTCGGAGCCTGTCATCTTAGCTGGGCTGCTCCTTTCGCTCGGTTTCGGTCTGTTGTTGGGTATATTTCCATTTCATACCTGGATCCCTATGTTGGGCAGAGAAGCACAGCCTTATTCAATCGCATTTATTTATTATGTGTTGCCGCTGGCACTCAGCCTGTTTATGTTAGGATTTCTGGACCGATATGCATGGCTGCGTGAATCTGCCAACCTGTACCAATTGTTAGGTATCGTTGGTGCGATGATGGTTTTCATTGGGGGCTTCTGGGCTGCCTTCCAGCACCACCTCGGGAGCATGATGGGATATGCAGTGATGGTTGAGATCGGCATCTCACTCCTGGCTATCCAGGTGGGTCTTGGACCGGATGGCAGTGGAGACCAGCTTGGCTTATATTTCGCCATGCTGCTGCCGCGGGCGCTGAGTCTGGGAGTATGGGCCCTCAGCCTGGTGGTGCTTGCTCGTGCGATAGCAGCTGGGGAAAATCCGGATAGGAACCTGACATCGATCGAACTGACATTTAAGAATATTCATGGACTGGCACACCGCTATCCAATCGCAGTACTATCTTTACTGTTGGCGCATCTCTCGATCGCCGCCATGCCGATATTGGTGGGATTCCCCATCCGTCTCACAATCCTGGAAGGATTGGGGCAAAGTTCGATGGTCACTGCCCTGGTGGTCTTAGCGGGTTTTGTTGGCTTACTTGTAGGCGGCATCCGGACAATGGCGGTGCTCGTTATGGGCACACCCGAGGTAGCCTGGCAATCCAACGAGACTTTAGGTGAACGGATTTTGCTGATACTTGGGGGGATAGCGATTGTTTTCATCGGTATTGCGCCTCAATTGTTTACTCCGGCGATGGCGCGGATGGCGGAGACGTTTATCCATCTCAACCCGTGATTTTGTTTAGCAGGGCCAGGCGATGAATATTCCGGCATGCTATAATCACTCGGATGGAACTACCCTCAGTGAGGACCCAGTATACAAGGAGTAATCCATGGAATTGGAACAAGTACTAAAGCAAGTAGATTGGTTGGATGACGAGCGACGTAAGGATAAGTCTATCCTTGCTGCCCTGGAAGAACGTTTGATCAATCTAGAAGGTAACTTACCAGTTCTCAGCAAACAGTTCAAGGATCTGGATGGAGAGATCACCCGCCTGTCGGCGATGCTGGCTCGCATGGATCATTTCGAAGAAAATCTGCTCCAATTTCGAGTGGAGAGTAAGCAAGCTCTAGAGGAGCTGGCTAAAGAAGGCAAGCAGCGGGCCGAGGAAGCGGAGAAAATACGGCGTGTAGAGCAGCGTTCTTTGGAAAGCTCGATCGTAGAGCTGCGAAAAGAGTTGGCGCCGATTCCTGAACTGCGGCGTGGGATACAGGCACGCGTGGAAGAGGATGTGCGTCTAAACCGGGCCTTCGATGAGCTAAAGCTGAAGATAGACACTGTGCGGCGGAGTGAAGAGGAATATACCCGCACCCTCAAGCTGATCGATGACAGCCGCCGGCAGGATACAAAACGCCTGACGGATATGCAGGGAGAGGTTAATTCGCTGCGCAAGCACATGGACGACCAGCGCGGCCGCACAGAATTGACGTCAACGACTTTGCGCAAGCTAGAAGCGCGTTTGAACGAGTTGTCGATAGTCGAAACCGAACGGCGTGAAGCTCAGGCAAGGTTCCTTGAAGAGCAGGCCCTCCAACAAGTCGAGCGTGAGCGGGTATGGAAAGAATGGCAAGCCCGCTTCGAGACCATTGAAAGCCAAACCTCAGATATCGAGCTGAATCTGCAGCAGCTGGATGCTACTCACCGGGATGTCAAACGATCTCAGCAAGCCCTGGATGAGGTGACCCAGAAGGTGGATCGCCGCATAAACGAGATGACTGAAATCCAGCGCCTGGCAGAAGAACGATTTCGACAGGAATGGGTGACATTTAAAGCGGACGATCAGAAAAGGTGGACGAACTACACCCTTACCCAGGAAGAGCAGCGCAACGAATCCACTCGTCAGTATGAAAAACTGGCTGAACGGGTTACCCACCTGGAAGATTCAATTCGGGAAACCCAGGATATGCTCCAGCAGCTCGGCGACCAAACAGGTAAGCGTCTACAATCATTACTTGCTGTGGTGCATGAGTGGGTTACTTCCTACGAGAGGTCTTCCGGTCGAGCGAGGTAGATCGGTTCCGATGCGCTTCCCATGAATAGCGGCTGTTTTATTTCTCAACGAGGTTTTGGATGCGGGTAATCGGCACTGCCGGTCACGTAGATCACGGAAAATCCACCCTGGTCGAAGCTCTCACGGGCACGCACCCCGATCGCTTGAAGGAAGAGCGCGAGCGGGAAATGACCATTGACCTTGGTTTTGCCTGGATGACCTTACCAGATGGAGAAGAAATCGGGATCATCGACGTTCCGGGGCATCGCGATTTCATCGAGAACATGCTGGCTGGAATTGCCGGCATCGATGCGGCATTGTTCGTAATTGCAGCCGATGAAGGGGTCATGCCTCAAACCCGTGAGCACCTGGCGATCCTGGATTTGCTCCAGGTTCAGGGTGGTGTTGTCGCTTTGACGAAAATTGATCTGATAGAGGACCCAGAGTGGATAGGTTTGGTGGAAGGGGATATCCATCAGGCTCTGCAAGGGACTGTGCTAGAATCGGCGCCGATCGTCCGTGTTTCAGGTCGGCGAAAGACCGGGCTGCAGGAATTAACTGCTGCGCTCAGTGCCGCACTGTCGGATCGCCCACCTAAGCTGAACACCGGCAAGCCACGCCTGCCTGTTGATCGGGTGTTCACAATCTCGGGGTTTGGAACCGTGGTGACTGGTACTCTGAGCGATGGGGTGCTGCGTTTAGGGGACGAGGTGGAGATCTTGCCGCAGGGCGTACGCGGTCGCATCCGAGGCCTGCAGACTCACAAGCGCAAAGAAGACGTTGCCATCCCAGGATCCAGGACGGCTGTCAATATATCCGGAATCACCGTTGACCAGGTCCAGCGTGGAGACGTAATTGCTCATCCCAAGGATTATCACCCGACCGGGCGGTTTGATGCTCGTCTCCGCCTTCTAGCGGATGCTCAAGCTCCCCTGCGACATAATACCCAGGTCAAGCTGTTTGTCGGAGCGACCGAAGCGGTAGCACGCTTGCGATTGCTGGGCGTTGATGAATTAAAGCCTGGAGAAACCGGGTGGATTCAGCTGGAGGTGGTACAGCCTGTGATTGTTGTGCGTGGGGATCGTTATATTCTGCGCAGACCATCTCCAGGAGAGACTTTAGGTGGGGGAGCCGTTATTGATCCACACCCGAAAGGCAGACATAAGCGCTTCGCAGCAGAAACCCTCACGCGGTTGGAAGCTTTTGAGAGAGGTACTCCTGCAGAGATCCTTTTGCAAGCAATAGCGGCAGCAGGCTATGCCCCGCTAAAAGATATGGTTGCTCGTTCCAATCTGGATCCGGAGACAGCCCGGCAGACCATTCGTGAGCTGCATGATAGCGGTCAATTGGTTGATATTGAGTCAAAAGGCCCGGCCATTCTGATCCCAGGCTCAGATGCTTTGGTAACGACAGCAGGTTACTGGGACCAGTTGGCCATGAAAGCCTTAATAGAGCTGCGGGATTTCCATCAAGCATACCCGCTCAAAATGGGAATGCCGCGTGAAGAGCTGAAAAGCAAGCTCAAGCTGTCAACACGCGTGTTCACTGGCCTGGTAAATAAACTTCGAGCAGAGCAGGCTGTATGGGAATCCGGCCCATTGGTGAAGCTTGCGGATCACGAGGTGCAATTTACATCGCAGCAAGTCCAGACAGTCGAAAGGTTGATGGCGCGCTTCAAGGCCAATCCATATTCCCCTCCGACCGTCAAGGAATGTCAAGCGGAAGTCGGTGAAGATGTGTACCAGGCCCTGGCAGATAACGGCACCCTGGTGCAGGTTGCGAGCGATGTTGTTTTCAGCAGATCCGGGTACGACAGTTTGATAAGGGGAGTGCGGCAGATGATGGAGGAAGGGACAACGGTGACCGCTGCCCAGGTCAGAGACCGCTTTAATACCAGTCGCCGCTATGTGCTGGCGTTCCTCGAACACCTGGATGAGCAAGGCGTTACGGTCCGAGATGGGGATGTGCGCCGTTTGCGGAAGTAGCGTGGATGGCTGTTATAATTACTTATGATTTTTGGATCCGTAACAACTGTCCTTTGGAGTAGCTATGGGAAATCCATTTGATCCCAGTCTTCCAGACGAAAAAAAGAGGACTCTGAGATGGATTTGGAAGCCGGTAGGAGTGGTCATTCTATCCGGCATACTTTGGTTGGCGGTGGCCACGTTCTTTACCAGCCGTGCAGCGCCTGACCAGGCCGCCCAGGATTTGAGCATCTCCAAAAGCCACCAGGGGGATTTCCAGATAGATTCTACTGGCGTTTATTCGATCACTGTTACCAATGCGGGGACGGATGTTGTCTCGGGTACGATTACCGTCACCGATGTGTTGGCTGAGAGCCTGGCGCCGATCAGCGCTAACGGGTCCGGGTGGGATCCCTGTGGATTTACCGGTCAAACGATGACGTGTGTATATTCCAATACTGCTGGATTGGGCACCGGGTTGAGCCTGCCTCTCCTGCGGTTGAGCGTTGATGTTGGCGTGACCACGGATTCGGTCATCACCAACACCGTAAGCGTCTCGAATACCAACGATGCGCTACCGGATAATAATATCGCTATCGACCCGACCGACATTGTTGGCGCTGATCTGGCAGCGACGAAATCGGTTGCGCCTGCCTCGCCGTTAGAGGGCAGCATCATCACATACACACTGACCACGACCAATAATGGTCCATCCCCGGCGACTGGTGTTGTGATGACCGATACACTGCCCAGCGGTATCACTTACCAGACCTCTACCGCCAGCCAGGGTACCTATACGAATGCCAACGGGATCTGGAGTATTGGCTCTCTGGCTCAGGGTGCAACTGCGACGCTGCGGATCACTGCCCATGTGAATGCTGGTACCCAAGGGACGACAATTACGAATACTACTGAAGGGTTGAGATCCGACATCTACGACTATGACCAGAGCAACAATACTGCCACCACCAGCTTTACCGTAGCCTCTGTTGTTTCCACCCAGATCAGAGGCAGGGTGACATCCAACGCCACCGATCAGCCTCTTTCCGGCGCACTGGTGCAGCTTCTGGATAGTGCAGACGAATCATATAACTATACTACCGGCGCAAACGGTTGGTATACCTTTACCCAGACCATCACCACCCCGATCGCAACCGGAAGCGGCACAATTAACGTCTCAAGGACGGGTTATGTTTCGAAATCTGCAACTGTCCTGATCGTCGCCGGGCAGTCGAGGGTGCAGGATTTTGCACTGGATAATGCTGACCTTTTAATAACCAAGAGCGACGGAAGAACGACGATATTCCCGGGATCGACGATAACTTACACGATCACAGTCAGCAATGTCGGTACCGTGGCGGCATCCACGGTGGTTATCACGGACGTGCTCCCATCTCAGATGACTTATATCACCGATACGCTGGATATCACGCATTCGGTGCCTGTGGCGCATACCTATCGTTGGGAATTGGATAACTCTATTGCTCCAAACGCAGCAGTTCGTTTTCGTCTGCGGGTAAGGGTCGCAAATGCGCTGCCCAGCCCGACGACCGCATTAACCAATGTCGTTAGAGCAACAACCCGGACGGCCGAATCGGTGACCTCGAATAATGCCTCTCAGGATACGAACACAAGCACAGGCACGCCGACCCCGGCAATCACTATCTCGGTCTCTCCGAACCAGGTCCGGACCAACCAGAACGCGACCTATACGATTAAAGTATCTAATACCGGTACGGCGCCTATGACCAACCTTTCGATTGTAGATACATTCTCGAGCTTCCTTGACATCTCTAGCGCCCGAACGACCCAGGGTACGGCCACGGTTAACAACTCCACTCGGAGGGTGACAGTAACCACCGATGTCTTGGCTGCCGATGATGATTTCACCATAACTGTTGTCGGACGGGTTAATTCCTCAGCAACAACCAACTCCACGGTGACAAACTCCGCCACACTTACTTATACATTTGGAGGCTCTAACTTCAGCCGCACTTCTAATACGGTTAGCTTTCAGATCATTGCAACATCTACCCTGCCGGGTACTGGGGGAGTGGAGCTCGCGCCTGCAGAAGCGAGGGTGCGCGCGGATGTTCCTGCTTTCTTGGCGGCGTTCGTCCTCGGTATACTGGGACTGGCTGCGCTGACCTATGGACTATGGGCAAGGTCCCGGCAGCCCGATTGGTCTGGGTGGTCCTTGAAAATGGGGTTAACCCTGCTGGCTGCATCTGTATTGTTTGGCATAACCGCCTGGGGATTACGTATATACATCAATCGCCTGGATTCCGATCAGGTTGCCCTACTGCGTGACGAATACTTCGATATTCCAAAAGACCGCCCAGCACCAGTACATACACCAGAGACAATCATCTGGCCGGGTGCTCCACTGCAAATTCCGGGATCAGAGCTTGATAAACTGCCAGATTTTCCAATTCCCACCCCAACCATAACATCTACGACCGCCCAGGAAGGGGAAAGCGGCCCGGATATTAGCCCGGTGAACCGCCTGATCATCCCTGCCCTGGCATTGGATGCGGAAGTCAAATATGTGCCTTACGATGGCCTCACCTGGCTGATCGCTGGGCTTCGCCAGGAGATTGCCTGGCTGGGTGACACCTCCTGGCCGGGCATCGGAGGCAACACCGCCCTGGCTGGTCACGTGACTTTGAGCGGCGGCGGCAACGGACCCTTCCGCTATCTCTCGGAACTACGTTACGGTGATTCGATCTTTGTTCAAACTGCAGAGAATGTCTACCAGTATATGGTTCAGGATTCTACAGTTGTTGAACAAACAGATATAGCTGTGCTCGAGCCAACCGACGAATCGCGTCTGACATTGATCACGTGCACAGAATGGGACCCGGAAACTGGCTTCTATATGAAACGATTGGTCGTGGAGGCGGATCTCATCCAGGTCCGGCCCGTACAAATAGCTTCGCAAAGCAATTAATCACACGTCGATAGTACAAACAGGGGGAATAAATGATAAACGGTATTGCCCAAGGTCGGCGAGCAGATATCAGACACGGTGAGAGTTTTTAACCTCACTGCTGCTGTGCACGCAATTATCGCAAAATTCCAGAATATGCAATATGTGTAACAGAAGGAGATTATTTACGTTCATCTAATCGGCTATATTTTCCGTTAATTGATGGTTAAGTAATTGATTGGGTGTAGGAGAAAAAGGGGTGAAAACAACCACGATCCTATTTGCAGACGATGACCGAGATTTGCAGCAGGCAGTTGGTCTCACACTCGAAGAGACAGGCTTCGAAGTTTTGTTTGCTGATAATGGTCTGCAGGCACTCGAAATTTGGCGCACTACGCCGGTAGATTTGGTTATCCTGGACGTCATTATGCCTGCCATGAATGGGCTCAATGTATGCCGGATGATCCGCCATCATTCACAGGTGCCGATATTGCTCCTGACTGGACGAGGCAAAGAAGAAGATATCGTCACCGGATTTGACGCCGGGGTGGATGACTACATTGTTAAGCCATTCCGGCCGCGCGAGCTCATTGTTCGATTGCAGGCTCTGCTCCGGCGGGCTAGCCGCCAGGCAACCGGCAGCCAACGGCAGCTGGCTTTTGACCAGATCACCCTCGATCTCGAATCGCACCGCGTGATCTATGCGGGGAACAGCATCCCGGTATCGCCGCTGGAATTCCAATTACTGAAATACCTGATGTCGAATGTGGGAGTAGTCCTCAGCAAAGAAGATCTGTTGCATAATGTTTGGGGGTATGTTTCCACTGGATCGGATATGAATATGATCGAGGCAACCGTCAGACGGCTGCGCAAGAAAGTCGAACCGGATCCATCGCGCCCTCGCCATATCCAGACGATCTGGGGATCGGGCTATCGATTCGGAGACTGATCGGGCGTCACCCGTCGGTTGTGTTGTCCTGAACTTAACAATTAAGCCTGATACACCCACTTGCCTGCCACCATCGTAGCTGTGGGACGCAGGTCGCGGATTTGCTCTGGCGTACAGGCGAATATATCGCTGTCCAGTACGATCAAATCCGCCAGGAAACCGGGGGCAAGCTTGCCCAACCGGTTTTCCATATTTGCCAGGTATGCTGGGCCAAGGGTGTATGCTCGCAGGGTATCCAGCAGGCTGAGTCTCTGCTCGGGGTACCAACCTTGGGGTCCGGGAGATCCATCAGGTCGCTGGCGGGTGATGGCGGCATGCAATCCCCAGAACGGATTAGGAGATTCAACCGGAGCGTCCGAGCCAAATGCCAGCCTGGCACCTACCTGCTGCTGCGTCTGCCAGGCGTACGAGTACCTGGCACGTTCGCCCCAAAAGCGATCAGCCATCGGCATATCTGACGTGGCATGTATCGGCTGCATCGATGCGGTCACATGCAATTCTGCGAGCCTGCCTGCATCTTGCGGGTGTATGATTTGAACGTGTTCGATACGGTGCCGGTATGGGTCTATACGATTTTCACGCTCGAACTGGCGGATGCCTGTGTAGGCGTCGAGCACTTCATGATTGGCGAGATCGCCGATTGCATGTACTGCCAGGCTGAATCCATTGGCAACCGCCAGCCTGCCGTATTCTGTTATCTCCTCTTTGTCCAATAAAAGCATGCCTCGATTCTGAGGCTCATCTTCGTATGGCTGGTACATCGCAGCCGTACGCGGGCCCAGTGCCCCATCGGCAAATGCTTTAACGCCTCCTATATGCAGTATGTCATCGCCAAACCCGCTCCGCAAGCCGATCGCGATGGCGTGCGGCAGATCTTCGATGGGAACGCTCTTCAGGACGCGCAGGGCGAGCTGACCGGCATCCCTAAGCTGCTGCAAGGCGATAAAACAGCGCCGGCGATCGAAATCATGCACACCGGTCAGCCCCTGGCGCCAAAGCTCGGATTGTGCAGATCGGATGGCCTGCGCAGTGTTTTCTGGGCTGGTTTCGGGGATGGCAGCCTTCAGGAGGTCCATCGCACCCTCGAAAAGGATGCCATCCGGTTGTCCGTGGAGGTCGCGCCCGATACGACCGCCAAGCGGATCAGCAGTTGAAGCGGTTATGTTTGCCAGCCGCAGCGCTAGGCTGTTGGCCCAACCAGCATGCAGCGATTTTGCAGTCAGGTAAATGGGATGTTCCTGACTGACTGCATCCAGGTCGGCCGCGGTCCCGAACCCCTCTTCCCAATTATTCTGGTTCCAACCATGCCCCAGAATCCATTCACCTGCTGGGGTTGTGCGTGCTCGTACAGCAACGCGCTGGATACATTCATGGCGGGAGGCTGTCTCGCAATCCACTTTTGCCAGCCCCAGAGCGTATTGTTCTAGATGGATGTGGGCATCCGTAAATCCGGGCAGGATTGTTTGACCGCCAAGATCGAGCCGCTCAACGCCACGGATTGTCAGATCTGCTGGCTCGGCATCCAGGGCGATCACTTCGCCATGGTCTATTAATATGTTGGATGCGTTGGGTTTTTTGGGATCAAGAGTGTAGATATTGACGTTAGCAATGAAGAGCATAGTCTCGTGTTTGTGAGCTTATTCAGAATCTGCTCCCAGAATGTGGTTCAGGATAGATTCTAGCTCCTCCTGGGAGTAATAGTGAATGACCAGAGTACCGCCTTTGCGGCGCTGGTTCAAGCTTACTTTGGTTCCAAGTCGCTTGCGCAGGCGATCTTCCAATGCCACAATTTCTGGAAGTCGACCGGATTTTGTGGGAACGATGACCCTCCCGCCTGTCAGCTTACGCACCAATTCTTCTGTCTGGCGTACCGTCAGATCTTTGGCGAGGATGGTGTGGAGTACAGCCGATTGGGCGTCCTCAGTCGGCAGACCAAGTAATGCACGAGCATGACCTTCGGTAATCTGACCCCCTGCCAGGGCCTTCTGCACGGTTTCGGGCAGCTTGAGCAGCCGCAGGGTGTTGGTTATCGCCACGCGGCTTTTCCCCACCTGGGCGGAGAGTTCTTCATGGGAGAGTCCAAATTCTTCAATCAGTTGGCGGTATGCTTCAGCTGCCTCTAATGGATTCAGATCAGCGCGCTGGATGTTTTCAATCAATGCAAGCTCAAGACGCTGCTGGTCATTGACTTCTCGGATGATGGCAGGGATGGTCTCCAACCCTGCCTGCTGTGCAGCCAACCAGCGTCGTTCTCCGGCTATCAAGGTGTATTTTCCGCTTTGCTCGTCAAATGACAGAATGATTGGCTGGATAACTCCGTGCTCTCGGATCGACTCAACCAATCCGGAGAGTTCGTCAGCATCCATGTGGCTGCGCGGCTGCCTTGGATTGGGGGTGATCAGGTGCACCGATATTTCGCTCGGACTGCTGGAAACTGCCGTTTCACTGCCGGGTATCAAGGCGTCCAGGCCGCGTCCTAATCCTGTTTTATGTGTCATATGCTTGACGCCTGCAAGTCTGGAAGCTGAACCCCATTGGCTTCCAGGATTTCCCGTGCCAGAGCAGAATAAGCCTGAGCGCCGCTGGTGTGGGGGGCATAAGATGAGATCGGCTGTCCATAAGAAGGTGCTTCAGCCAGACGTACACTGCGTGGGATGACAGTTTTAAACACATTATCCGAGAAGTGGCGGCGGACTTCGTTCACCACATCGTTTGCCAGGTTAGTGCGCCCATCAAACATGGTTAGGATGACCCCATAAACGGTCAAGCCAGGAAAGAGTGCGCTGCGCACGCGATTCAGAGTTTGAGTCAGCTGGCTTAAACCCTCCAGGGCCAGATACTCACACTGCACCGGGATGATCACTCCATCACGGGCGGCAACGATGCCGTTCAATGTGAGCAGTCCCAATGACGGGGGGCAATCGATGAGGATGTAATCATAGCGATCGATGATCGGCTCGAGGGCTTTCTTTAATCGACTCTCACGTGCCATCTCACTGACCAATTCCACCTCAGCCCCCGCTAACGCAGGAGTGGAGGGCAGGATGGACAGCTTAAGCCGTGGGTTATGGAGGATGTGCTGGGCCGATATATTTGAGCGTATCAACGCCTCATAGGTGCCACCGCGTACGGTATTCTTGTCTATCCTCAGGCTGGAGGTGGCATTTGCCTGTGGATCCAGATCTACGATCAGAATGCGCTGTCCATAATACGCCAGGTATGCACCCAGATTGATCGCGGTTGTGGTCTTGCCTACTCCACCCTTCTGGTTGACCAGTGTATAAACAAAACCCATCTTAGAAAACCTCGACCATGCAATCCCGTATCTCTTCAGGGGTGGGAATTCCCTCAAATCCAACGCGGGTAACGGAATATGCCGACAACATGGTAGCAAAGCGAGCGGATTCCCAGGGATCACGGGTGGTATAGAGGCGAAGGAAGAAAGCCGCCGCGAAAATATCACCGGCACCGGTTATATCGACCTCGGTCACTTCGGGTGGACGGAACCTGCGCACATCGCCGTTCCAGAACAGCCGCACCCCTTGAGCGCCTTCGGTGACTGCCAGGACTCGGCAAGCAGATGCCATTTCATCGATGCGCGATTCGTCACCTCCAACATCCTCCAGGCTGATGACTGCCGCGCCAGCGCGCTGCATCACGAATGCTGCTTCAGGCCATTCAGTTGGATATACACGTTTTGACGCATCCCAGCCACGCAGCCAGCCCTGCGGCGTTATTCCCACCAGACTGGACGGAAAGTTCCTTACCAATGCCGGATCTACCTCCTGGGCAATAGGACCCAGATGGACTATTGAGGCATTGAGCCAGACATCCGGTATCGTATTCAGGTGGATCGTCGGGGCTACATGGTGGATATGTTGGATTCGCCCGTTGGGTGTTTGGTGATTTTCAAAGGTAGTGCTTTTATCGGCTGGAAAGCTGATTATTGGGATAGATTGGAGCGGTCCCAGGGGTAATTCCGCACCCCAGGATGTGACGATTCCGACTCGCAGACCTAATGCCTGTGCGGTAAGTCCGGCATAAGCTGCCGTGCCGCCCAATCGGGGCCCACTATCAGTCAGGTCAATTGCCAAATGACCGATGACGAGGTAATCCACCGGCTGCAGAGGAGTTAATTGGAGCATGTTCACATTATACCCGAAAGCCATCCGGCACATAAACGTGCGACGAATTTCGGTGGCAGCCGTACTTCCAGCAACGACAGGCCCCGCTTCATCGCACGTCAAAATCTAATGGTGATGTTATTGTTTTGGGATTATGGTTACTTTGCGCCGGGGTTCCTCACCGATGCTTTCAGTGGCCACATCCGGGTTTTCGCGCAGCTCAATGTGAACGATACGGCGCTCATTTGCCGGCATTGGTTCCAATATCTGACGTTTTCCGGTTTTAATAGCCTGCTCAGCCATCCGGCGGGCAAGGTATCGGATTTGCTGCTGCCGGCGCTTCCGGTAGCTTTCTACATCGACTATCATCGGTATGGAGTGCCCTATCTCCTTACCGACGATCAGGCTGGTGATATACTGCAGGGCGTTCAAAGTCTCCGCTTGCCTACCGATCAAGATGCTCAGATCCTTGCCATTAATATCCACGCATAGGGGCGCCTTGCTCTGCGCTTCGTCTGGCTCTCCATAATAAACGTTTATGGAGGCTTTGACTTTCATTTTCTCTAATAAATCCTGGACAGTATCATGCGCGACCTGCAGGGCAATCTCATCTACCAGTTTACCTTTTCCGGTAGGTTGGGGTACTGCTTCGGAAGACTCTCCATCTCCTGCTTTAACAACCGCCTCCGATTTAGCTGCCACTGCTGTGGTTTTGGATGTCGTGCTCGCATCTTCGCTGGCTGGAGACGGTGAATCCTTCTGCTCGGAAGATTTGACGATTAACCGTACACGCGCCTGTCGAGAGCCGATGCCGAACAATCCCTTACTGCCTGAATCCAGCACTTCAATTTCGATGGCCTCTTCTGGCAGTCCCAACTCACTGATGCCTTTGGCGATTGCTTCTTCAATCGTGGGGGCTATCACCTCTAAAGTCGCACGATTATCCATTTCAGCCTCTTATTCATCGTTCGTCTTGCCCTGGATTTCTATTTAATCCCAGGAATTACCGGGTGCATGAAGCCAGCTACCTTCTGGTGGCTATCTTGGGGAGGGTGGGAATTAAATTCCGCCAGTTGGCTTTGCCCATGGCAGCATACTGCAGGATGCCGAACAGGTTGCTGGTGACAAAGTACAGTGCCAAGCCGGAAGGGAAGGAATAAGCCAACCATCCCATCAGGAATGGCATATAGAGATTCATCATTTGAGCCATCTGGGCACCTTGCTCGCCCGGCTGTGCCGGCGGAGTCATCACCTTCGATTGAAGGTAAGTCGTGATGACCACCAGGACAGCCAGTAAGGGGAGCCCAAATCCCAATATATTGATCCGCTCGGGCTGGCTCAAAGTCATCCACAGGAACCGGTTGTTGAGGGGGATGAGAGCGGGTCCGTTGATAAAGGGGTATATGTGATTTGAAAGGTCGAGCAATTGGACTGGTGTTACTGCCAGGGCGCGGATGATCGCCTGGTATAAGCCGATAATAATGGGGAATTGTATCAACGTGGGCAGGCATGACCCAAAGGGGCTGATTCCCATCTCCTTGTAAAGAGCCATCTGTTCCTGGGCAAGCTTCTCCCGGTTGTCCTTATATTTCTTTTGGATCTCCTGCCACTTTTTCGATTTTTGCATCTCCTGCATAGCCTGGGAACTCTTCATTTGCGCCCCGGTTAGTGGATAGGTGACCAGGCGGATGAGAATTGTGAATATGATAATTGCCAGGCCGAACATATGCTCCGGTCCAAGCAAGCTGCTGAGAGCGGCATAAATTCCCAGCAGGACATTTACCATTGGATTGATGATCAATTGATCCCACATGACAATTTTCCGTTATTTCTTTGTTTCCGGGATGAATGCCCAGCTCTGATTGCCGTTAGCATCGATAGCATAAATAAGTTCGTCGGACCCGGTTGCAGCTACCAGGATGATATCACCTGACACCACAGGGGATGTGTATAATTTACCACTAAATTGTTTGTTCCAGCGAATGTTCCCGTTGAGATCCAAGGAATACAAAATCCCGCTATCGGTGCTGGTGTAGATGGCATCCTCTGTCACCAGCGGCGATTCGGTGATCCGTCCGCCGGGCTTCTGCTTCCAGCGAATGCTCCCGCTGCTGGCATCGACTGCATACAGGTTGCCAGAAAGGTCGCCAAAGTAGAGTACATTATCTTGGAGGGTGGGGCCACCCCAAACCCAATCATCAGTTGCCGTCCGCCAGGTAACCTGGCCATCTTCCGCGCTTATGGCGATCATCTCGCTGCCAAATATACCTGCGTAGAGAACCCCATCCTGGCTGAGTGCCGGAGTGCCCACGATGGAACCGCCTAACGCGTCGGTTTGCCATTCCGCCAGCCCGGTTTGGGCATTTACTGCGTACAGGTGGTGATCCATCGAGGCGACATAGACGCACTCGCATGCCTCGTCGGTGGTCGGCTTGGCCCACAGCGGCCCGCCAGTTTCGAATGACCACTTGAAATTTCCGCGGCTATCCAGGGCAATCAGATGGTTGCCAGCATTCGGGGCGAAAATGAGATCCTTGGCAGCAAGGGCACTGCCAACATAACGATCGGTCGCTTGTGTATAAGTCCAGTTCTCTTGCCCGGAGGTGGGATTTAGGCTGAGCAATGTATTTTTATAGTCGCCCACGATCAACTGTCCATCCGATGTCAGGGTTGGGGCAGCGTAATAGGAGATCTGGTTGTTACCTTCGAGAGGAAAACGCCACTTTTCCAGCCCGTTGCTCAAATTGACCGCGTATACAAACTGGTTATAAGCAATATATGCAGCTTCCTGGTCGGCGGTTAAGCCAGGCCAGCTTGTAGCAGTGCCCACCTGCCCAGAACATGCGCTGAGCATGATCGCTGGCAAGATTAGGAGTGATAGTAGCAAGAGTTTAGTTGAATTCATTTTGAATATTGAGTCTTTTATCGACAGGGCTATGTAATAGCTGATTCCAATTCTCGTAAAGAGAGGATTTGTTTATGGCACCGGGTCATATCCACCGGTATTGAACGGATTGCATCGCAAAATGCGCCACGCGGCCAGGAAACTGCCTTTAATCGCTCCATGTTTATAGATAGCCTGGTAGCCGTAATGAGAACAAGAAGGGTAAAACCTGCAGGTGTTCGGCGGCAAACCGCGCGCAAGCGTCATCTGGTATAAGCGGATCAAGGCAAGCAGAACCATGCGCGGCAGATATGTGATGCGGACCGGTATATCGCGCAAGCACGGCTCAGATGGATAGTCATGATCATGCGGCATGTGATCAGTCATGGCGAGCGGGGAGGAGATGCGCACGGGTGAAAGTCGATGTCAACGCCTGTACCGTTTGTTGGTAGCTGCTTTCGGACATTGAACGGCGAGCGATCAGGATGATGTCCCACCCGGGTTGGACCTTCAGGTGCAGATCTTCGAGCGCAGCCCGGATCAATCGTTTGGCCCGGTTGCGGGTTACGCTACTCCCTACACCTCGACCTGCAACAACTGCGAAACGGCTGGTTGAGAGCTCATTTGGCGCTGCGACCAACACGATAAGCGGGTGAGGATAAGATTTTCCGATGTGCCTCACCCGCCTGAAATCGGCTGATCTGGTCAGTCGAAAGCTGCGTTTCACTTCGAAGTCGATCGTAGGTCATACTATCGCAAGCCTATCCGATCCATCGGTACGAAAGACCGGTTAGCTGTTCCAGTTAACCTTCTTGACATGATTATTCTTTGTCACTGCCAGGCGATAGCGACCTCTCAGGCGCCGGTTCTTGATAACCTTGCGGCCTCCTTCGTCAGACATCCTGGAGCGAAATCCGTGCACGCGCAAGCGGCGGCGAATTTTCGGCTGGTAAGTTCTTTTCGGCATACTTGTTCCTGTTCTTTATTCTAAAGATGATTCCAATTAAGGGCGCTTTAAAAACGACCCGCGCCGTGATATCCGGCACAAACGAAATTTGATTATACACGAATAGAGTTGATAGGTCAAACCTAGTTGGCGGGTTCTGAAGGTGCAAAGAGAGAGGCGAGCTGCTTAGCGCCAATGAGATCGGTTACCGCCAGGATTTCATCATCTGCTTCGATCGTAGTAATTCCACGCGGAACTACTACCTTCCCCTGGCGAATGATGGCAGCAATCACAACATTCTCTGGCAGCCCTAGATCCTTAATTGCGATGCCGATTGAGCGCGCCTTGGCTGGGATTTTCTCCTCCACCAGGGAGTAATCCCCTCGCCTGAGTTTCAGCAAGGTCATCATGTCGCCCATGGACATCTCCTCTTCGATCAACCGCGCAATAATCTCGGCGTTATTTAGAGCGACATCGACATGGAATTTTGAATCGAACAACCAGGCGTTACGTGGATTGTTCACGCGTGCGATTGTACGGGACGTATTGTAGCGAGTTCGGGCGAGGTAACAGACTGCTAAATTGTCGGGATCACTGACGGTACAGGCAGCGAGGACATCCGCCCTTGGTAAGCCTGCTGTAGCCAATACCTCGGGGTCTGTATAGTTCCCTTCGAAGATAATCTCGGTCGGAAGCTCCCTGTGAATACGGGCCAGCACCTCTGGGCGGTTTTCGATCACATGAACCGAGTGTTTCTGGGCCAGCAGTAGGTTGGCTAACTGGGTTCCAGTTCGACCGCCCCCGATAATGACGACAAACATACTAATTCTCCTCGTACATGTGCTGGTGCAGCGCCTGGATTCCTTCATTCGTTGCGCTGACCACCGCCACATCATCCGCCTTTAGCACGGTATCACAATCCGGTATGATCGCAACTCCGGTACGGGTAAGTGAAACGGGGGTACAATTTTGCTTGGGGAGCAGCTCGCCGAGGGTGCGGTTATCCCATTGCTTCGGAATAACAAACCTGTATATTTCTACTTCTCCATTGCCAGCGGAGTAGACCGTATACATTTCTGGATGATCGAGTGTCTCCTCGATCCTCTGAGCACCCCAGCTAGATGAGCTGACCACCTGTAAGTTAAATGTCTCATGCAAGCCTCGCCAACGTGGGTCGTAGTTGCGGACTACAACGCGTGAGACATTGAATTCTGTGCGCGCAATATGACCGACGACCGCGTTCAATGGATCGGAGTTTGTGACGGCTGCCAGGCCATCGGTGCTCTCGATCCCGGCACGCTGGAGTATATCCAGGTTTAGTGCTTCACCTTCAACCATCCGGCCGCGGAAATCATGGTGTAAATTGTTAAAAGCAGACGCTACATGATCGATCACAGATACTTTGTGACCCTTCAAAAAGAGGGAGTAAGCCAGTTCAGCGCCCACTCTTCCGCAGCCTACCACAATATAATTCATAAATCCTTGCCTTGAAAAGTATCCCGATTATAAGCACGAATGCAGTTACGTTTCTACCGGGCAACGTGCAAACGCAGTGATTGTAGCTTGATTGGGTACCTGCGTCAATATCACTCACTTCCAGTGGGGACCTGGACTCTGCTGCCGTGCATTAAATAGCGGAATGAAATCAAACCCGCCAATAAGGGCAACCAGAACGTTATCCCACGATAAGCCAGCGTAATGACTGCAGCAGCTCCGATTGGCACATAGAGAGTGCTGAGCGCCAGTGTGAGACCACCTTCGACAAATCCCACCCCTGCGGGAGTCGGTGAGACGATAACAAACAGATATCCGATGCTGAATCCGGCTATGATCGTTCCAGCAGAGAAGGGGATATTAAATGCAAGAAATATGAGCAAGAGGATCAGCAAGAGCAGGGCTTTGTTGGTAATCCCCAAGATTGCCGGCAGGATCAGGTTTTTTGGCTTGCTGCGAAGTTGATTTAGTGCTTCTGATGTGTCTTGAGCAAAGAGAGATGCCCGGGCTTCTGAGAGATATTCACGGTGGATGAACGGCCATAACATGCGGTTCAGCTTTCGCGCTGCCCCAGCCAGGATATTTCCCAGCGTTCTGGCAGAGCGCATACCGGTAAAAAGTAAAAATCCGATGACTGCGATGATCAAGACCAATACCCCGGTAGCAGCAATCTCTACTGAGCTCAAATTATTGCGCCGGAACAAGACCAGCAAACCCAGAATCAGGAAGAGAAAGAAACCCAGGTAATCGAACATGAGTACCAGTATGCCGGCAGTTGCGGCACGCGAGGCGGGGTAGCCGCGCTGGCGCGCCTCGCCGGTAAGCACTGCCATCCCGCCCATTCCAGCGGAGGGGGCGATTACATTCACGGAGAAAGTTGCCAGAGTGAGCGGGATCAGGCGGGCAAATGTTTCTTCAATGCCTAATTCTCGGAAAACTACCCAATACGATGCTGCGACGTTGACGACCCATGCCAGGACAATGAGTACTGCAAATAGGAGAAATCGCCAATCCCCTTTTCGAAAGGTATTGGCGATCTGTTCAACTTCAGCCATCCTGAGAATGATGAATATTACCCCCAAGGAGATCATACCCACTACAAGCAGCTTGCGCATGGGTAGGATTATAACGGATTAAGCGCTAGTTCAATCTCTCTGGCGTCCTCCCATGCCAAGGACAAGGGTAACATAGTATAGAAGCTGCAGAATAGCGGTGATCAGTGCTGCGACGTAGGTCAAAGCTGCCGCGTTAAGCACGTTGTTCACACCGCGCATCTCATCTGAGCCAACGATCAGTCCCGATTCCGTCAGCATAGCTCGAGCACGGGCCGATGCATTCAGCTCAACTGGCAGCGTCGCCAGGGCGAAGATAGCTCCCGCAGAGAATATGGCGACCCCCAACCATGATAATTGGGTGAAGCCGAGCAGCAAACCGATAATGATCAGGATCCAGCCCAGGTAAGAGCCGATGTTTACTGCTGGAACCAGAGCCGAGCGAAATTTCAAAGGGATGTAGTCTTCTTGATCTTGCAGAGCATGTCCAAGCTCGTGAGCTGCTATTGCCATCGCCGCGACTGAGCTGCTCTGATAAACCCCAGAGGAAAGGCGCAGCACTTTGGTGCGCGGATCATAGTGATCCGTCATCTTGCCACTGATCCCCTCAACGCTTACACCTGCTAATCCACCGCGTTGAATTAAGTGCTGTGCAGCCTGTGCGCCAGTCATACGCGTCCGGGTGGGCACCTTGCTCCATCTCTGGTAAGCTGAATTTACGTACCACTGCACCAGCATCATTATTATGAAAGCCGGCGCCATAAACAAGATATATCTTGGATCAAAATAGAACATTCAAACCTCCATAGTACAGGAATAAACCCGTGGATTTCTTATTATCATAGGACTTACGCAGCTGGGGGAGGAAGTGGGTGTTTGGGCGGGCGCAGCCCGCCCAAACACCCACACTTTTCTCCTGAACTGCGTAACTTCTATATCAATTAATTGGATTGAAGCAGCAATTCAAGCGCTTTATCCAGCTGTGGATCGCGATCGGCAGCTAGATCTTCCTCGGTGATCTGGACGATATAGTCCGGTTCCAGGCCAAGCTGATGGATCGTACGCCCGTTAGGAGTCAGCCAGCGAGCGACTGTTATACGAACCGCGCCCTGGTCGTTCTTGAGCTGGGTTGGGATCTGTACAGAACCCTTGCCAAAAGATGTCTCTCCAACCAGGAGCGCACGCTGCCGGTCTTGTATTGCGCCGGCGACGATCTCGGAGGCCGATGCGCTGCCTTCGTTGATCAATACCACCATTGGAATATCTGTGGCAACACCATCGCCATTGGCTTCGAAAGTTTCTCGATCGCCGCTTCCATACTCCTCATACATTAAAACGCCATCACTAATGAATTCGGAGGCCACGTCAATTGCAGTGTTCAGGTAACCTCCGCCGTTGTATCTCAGGTCGAGGATTAATCCGCGCGGATTTTCCTTCAGCAGATCTTTTAATGCATCTCTGAGCTCGTCGGCGGTTGTATCGCCGAAGATATACAGGTGCACATATGCGATATCATCATCCAGCATGCGGTATTCCAGGCTCGGGACTATGATGCTGGCGCGCTCGAGCGCTGCATCGAATGGCTCTTGACCTTCGCGGGAGATGGTTAGGACGACTGTGGAACCCGCAGGACCGATAACTCTCTTGCGCACGACCTCCCCGTCTAGTCCGGTCATATCTTCACCATCGACAGCAATGATCTTATCTCCGGGCCTTAATCCGGCCTTCTCTGCTGGTGAGCCTGGCATGGGACTGATGATAGTCAGGTAATCGCTGCTGGTATCTACCCAGGCTCCAATTCCCTCATACATCTCTTCACCTTGCAGTTGGGTGTTGAGCATCTTGTTTTGCTCTGGGTCCAGGTAGGAGGTGTGCGGATCGCCGAGGGAATCCAGCATTCCTTGGATGGCGCCTCGCATTAAGACTTCATCATCCACTGGCTGGTCTACATACTGGTCGTGGACAAGATCCCATGCTTGCCAGAAGGGCTCAAAAAGCTGTTGGAGATCCTCTGGTGTTCCACTTTCTTCAGCCGCAGGGGCAGATGGCGTTGGGAGATCCATCTGGTCGAGAAAGCTCAATGCTTCAGAAGTAGAGTCGGGGGCGAAGATTCGTCCAGCGACAAAGCCTGAGGAAAAAGCACCCGTCAGCATGCAGATGGCGACTATGATCGTGATAGCGGTAATTAACACCCTGGATTTCATATATGCTCCTGCGAATCTAACCGTCAATTCGCTAATTCGGATATAAGATTACCATAATATGATTAGAATAATATAAACATTGTGAAAGAACGAGATTTATTCGGCCATTACTCAGAGCCAGGTGCGAAGGTAGTTCTGGTAAGAGACAGGATCGCTGACCTGTTCCGCGTACGCTAAAAGCGCCTCGCCATCCATGGGGTAGAGCGGATGGCATGAGGTGGGCTGTGCGCCTCTTGGAGCCAGAACGACTGCGTCCACGACAGGGGCAGCAATATCTGCTTTGGTCAGCTCAGGTAAGATCTCTTCTGCAGTCACGATGACTGTCCTGGCAGTCAGTACAAGTTCGATATCAACCCCTTTATTATCACCAATCTGCGCGTTGCCGTGAGGGTCTGCACGGAGGGCATGAACTACAGCCACATCCGGGCGGATAGCCGGAAATGCCATCAGCTCTTCGTCGTTATAGGGATCTCGAATTGTCTTGACATCTGGCCTTAAGCGCGGCAGATCCGTGCCCAGCCAGCCGCGGCCGGGCATAAAGCCAATCCCTGCCATCTGCGCTCGTAATCCGAAGGCAATGCTGGCCTCGGTCTCCTCCATGATTTTCAGCTCGCCGCGGTTAGCGAAATAAGTGAACATCGGTGCAAATCCAAAAATCTCCAGGCCGAAATAGCATGAGCGTACTGCAGAGACTATTCCAGCGCCTACCAATAGATCGCTTTCCAGACCGGCTGTGAAAGCCAGCAGGGTCAGCTGATCGGGGCCGCCGGTTGATCCGTGCCGTCGTAATAATGCGCGCACAAACGCCATAGGACGGCGGTACAGCGTCATGCCGCCCAATGCCAGCATGCTGCCGGATTGCACCTGTGCAGCCGCCTCCTCCATAGGAATCTGTTTATCCATTCAATACGCTCCTGAGCCTGTCAGGTATTCCTACCTGTTAATCAGAGTTTATCGGTGATTTAATCGATCCGGGCGATGCTGGTCAGCGGATGTGATCTGACCATAGCTCTGGAATGACCCTCTGCAAATCATTTAGCTTATCAATTTGAAAATGAGCGCAGGGGTGAGGGCCATTTCTGCCTACCAGCACCGTGATCATGCCCATCTGGCGAGCGCCAGCCAGATTAAGCTCTGAATCGTCAATAATTATGCACTGCTCGGGGTTGTTTTCACCAGCCAGACGTTGGGCAATCTGGTATGCTTCGGGTTCTGGCTTGCAGTGGAACTGTAAAGCGCGCACGTCGATAATGCCATCGAAACAATCCCTGATACCGATCACATCCAACGTGCGCGTTGCATGTGCCAGATCGGCATTGGTGAAGATGAATTTATTCTGCGGCAAGCTGATGAGGAATGAGCGCAGCTCCGGATCTGGTTTTATATAATCAGCCAACGGGATATCATGAACGTAAGCCAGGTATTCATCGGCGTTTACTCTGTGGTGGATCTGGAGCCCGCGCAGCGTCGTGCCATAAGTCTCGTAGTAATGACGACGCAAAGCCGCGGTCTCATCCGGGGGCAGCTGGAGCAGCCTTTGCACATAATCATTCATCCGTACGCGGATCATGTCCCACAACCCGGTCTGGTTATCATAAACTGTGCCGTCCAGGTCAATAAACAAGGTGGTGTATTTCATACGTGCAATTATAAGGGATGTGCGGGATATCAAGATGATGGCTTGCAATCTATAAGCAACAATTGATCATCACTAGCACCTATTCACCTTGTATAATCAGTCTATGCCTATTCGATTGCTCCCTGATGAAGTTGCATCCCAAATAGCCGCTGGGGAGGTCGTTGAACGACCTGCCTCGGTGGTAAAGGAATTACTGGAAAATGCGATTGACGCGCATGCCACTCAGATCACCGTCCAGGTGGAAGCCGGGGGACGAAAACTTGTGGAAGTCTCGGATAATGGGTACGGAATACCCCGGGATGAGCTATCGTTAGCTGTTACCCGGCATGCTACAAGTAAGCTGGCAAAGGTGGATGACTTGTTCTCGATCCAAACCCTGGGTTTCCGTGGGGAGGCGCTGGCATCGATCGGGTCCGTCTCGCGACTGACGATTACCTCACGGATGGAAGCTGATGATCTGGGTGCCCGGATGAGGGTGGATGGGGGCAGGGTTGGACCAGTTGAGGCGGTAGGCGCCCCGGTGGGAACGTTGGTGCGCGTTGAAGATTTGTTTTTCAATGTTCCTGCCCGTCTGAAGTTTCTGAAGAACGAGCTGACAGAACGCAGGTATATCGACACCCTGGTAGCTCGGCTGGCATTGGCGTACCCGCAAATCCGCTTCCAGCTTCGTCAGGATAACCGGATATCGCTGCAGACTACTGGCGGCGATGATCGCCGGGAGGTATTAGGCGCCCTATTTGGAGTAGATATCGCCCGGCAGATGCTCGAAGTGCTGGCAGTGGATGAACCATTTAAAATCACAGGCTACATCAGTCCGACTTCATTGACACGCTCTAACCGTCGTGATATTACACTTTTTATCAACCGGCGCCCGGTGCAAGATTCCAGCCTGGCAGCAGCTTTGATCCAGGCGTATCACACTCTCCTTATGGTGGGGCGCTATCCATTGGCGGTACTGTTTATCGAAGTACCGCCCGAGTTGGTGGACGTGAATGTCCATCCTACAAAAGCCGAGGTGCGCTTCCGCCAGCCCGACGCGGTTTTCAGCGCCGTACAGCGCTCTGTCCGCCGGGCACTGCTGGCACACACTCCTGTACCGCAGATTGGAACCCCCTCCTATTGGAAATCAGCCTGGGAGGCGCGCTCAGAAGGAATATTCAGCGGCACGGATTTCACGACATCTGGCTCGGTCCCGGGTGAGTCTGGCGAGTCTGCTCCGGTTCAGGCTCCGTCTGTGGTGCAGTCCCCGATGAATCCACCTTCGGGATGGATGCCGTTGCTTCGTCTCATCGGACAGGTGGCGTCGACATTCCTGGTTGCAGAAGGACCGGATGGACTCTATTTGATCGACCAGCACGCCGCTCATGAACGGGTTTTGTTCGAGAAATTCCTCGTCCAATATTATCAGTCCAAACAGGACCCCACCCAGCTGCCATCCCAAATTCTGCTCCAACCAGTGACGGTTGACCTGCCATCGGCGCGCGCCCGGCTCTTGCACGAGCAGCTGCCCTTGCTTGGGATATTGGGATTTCAGGTAGAGGAGTTTGGCTCCAATGCATTCTTGATACGCGCTGTCCCGTCTATCCTTTCTGGCATGAATCCGGGTATGGCGCTGCATGTGCTGGTGGAGGATTTCGAAGAGGATGAGACGCCCCTGCAAACGGAATTCGAAAAGCGTATGATTGCTCGCATCTGCAAACGAGCTGCCGTAAAAGCAGGGCAAACTCTCTCCATGGAAGAGCAGCGCGCCCTTCTAGCAGATTTGGAAGTATGCCAATCGCCGCGTACATGCCCGCATGGGCGTCCGACCATGATCCATCTCTCAGTAGATTTACTCGAGCGCCAGTTCGGACGAAAAGGTGCTTGAGGAGCGCCCGCCGGGGTAGCTACACTATTTGGAAGTAAACGCGGTCAGGAATAATCTTGATCCGGAAGCAGGTAAACGAACAGCTGATCCCCTTGCCGTGTATGGGTGAGTTAAACGATAAACGGGAGCCGGACGGTAAAAGTGGCGCCCTGCCCGTAGGTGCTTTCCACGGTTATTTTTCCCCCATGTGCATCGATAATATGCTTGCAGATAAAAAGGCCCAGTCCTGTCCCCTGCGTGTCGTATTCTGAGGATGGAACGCGGTAAAATTTCTCGAACAGATGGGGGAGGTATTCTGAAGGGATACCACGTCCATTATCGCTGACGCTGATCAGTATCTCATCGGAGGTCGTGGAAGCGGAAACGCGGATCGTGCCGCCTAACGATGTGTATTTGTTGGCATTACTCAGCAGATTGAGAATCACCTGCTTCAGCTTATCCCGGTCGGCGTTGATCTGGATGGGTTGTGGATCTATCTTCAGGATCAGCTCCTGCTGCTTTTCTTCCAATTTGCTGCGAACCACAACTGAACATTCCACCAGGAGATCGCCGAGATCCACACTTGTAAATTGAAAGCGCGTCCTGCCCGATTCCAGGCGTGCCAGGTCCAGGAAAGCTGATGACATCTCCGATAGCCGGCTTATCTCCTGCTGCATGGTCTGCACAATCTTGGTGTGGCGATCCTCTAAGATCTCCGGTCGAAGCAGAATGTACGCGGCGGCAGTGAGGGAGGCCAATGGGGTGCGGATCTCATGCACGAACTCCGAGATCAGATCGGACTGTCGGAATAGACGTGCATTCTCGATGGCAATCGCAGCTTGAGCGCCGAGAGCCAGGAGCAGATCCTGATCCTCGTCGGAGAAAGTCCCTGTTAGTTTGTTAATCGCCTCCAGGACGCCAACGACCTTATCTTTGCGGAGTAAGGGCACCCCCAAGATGGAGCGAGTTTCTACTTGAGTGATCCTTGCGATATTCCCAAAATAGCGCGGGTCTTTCTTGACATCCGAGATCATGATCGGCTGGCGATTGGTAACAATCCAGCCAGCAATGCTGCCGCTCACCGGTACCACCAGCTCACTCATAAGGGGGACGTCTAGATTGGAGGCAGCGCGAAAATAGAGCTGGTCTTTGACCTGGTCATAGAGCAAGATCGAGGTCGCTTCGGCATCGCACAAATCAGCGGCAGCATGGACGATGCGGTTCAGCAGGCTGTCCAGGTCCAGGGTTGAGGAGAGATCGCGCGATAATTCCAGCAAACGCTCATAGCGCTCTGGTATGGTGGTGGGCCTGGTATCAGTCACCCAAAACCTCTTGGACAATCCGTGGGATGGTAACTGCCACATTTTCTGAGATAACGATGTCTGCGCGAATATCGATATAAGTCTCTGACTGGTTGATGATGATCAGATGGGCGCCATTCTCGATGGCGCGCATTGGCAGACCGGCAACAGGCAGGACTTCCAATGATGAGCCTACCACGATCATCAGATCGCATTGATTGACATTTTGCTTCACCTGCAGCCACGTACGGGCTGGCAGCTGTTCTCCAAACAACACCACATCAGGTTTGAGTATGTTCCTGCAGTTCGGACAGCGTGGGATTTCACCACTTTGAAGATAAGGCTCCAAATAACTGGTTGCGTCTTGCTGCCGGTAGCATCCAATGCATGTCAAGGTACGGAGAGTACCGTGTATTTCCAATACATTCTGTGATCCCGCTCTTTGGTGCAGGCCATCGATGTTCTGGGTAATAACAGTATGGATAAGGCCTTCACTTTCCAGCTGCGCAAGCCCGGTATGTGCAGAATTGGGCTGAGCGATCTGGATTTTGTTAGCCAGGTTGCGCATCCAAGAAAAGAATTTTTCCGGGTCGTAGCGAAAAGCGTTGAGCGAAGCCACCTCAAATGGATCATATCTCTCCCACAAGCCGCTGGTAGGAGAGCGGAAATCAGGGATGCCAGATGGTGTTGAAATTCCTGCTCCTGATAAGACAACTGCATACTGGCTATCCCGGATGATTTCGGCGGCACACTGTATGCCTCGATCCATCAGGTCGTATGACTGCGCCATCTCAATGGCGTTTAATCGCTGTGCTGGTTGACTCTTTCTGCTAGTTTTTGGAACTGTTGTGTAGTCAGGCTTTCCGGCTGCTGCAAGATCAGCGGCACACCATTGACCGATGCCTGATAGGTCAATTCGGCAGCCGGTGTGAAAATTACAGAAATATTGTGTTTCAGCATATCTTGTACCTGGCTCCAGGATAGCTGAACTCCCGACCGGAATCGATTCACCAGTACCGCAGTAATTTTTCCTTCTCCAACTCCGCTGTTGGATAATTCATCCATCAATAGCCGTGACTGGCTGACTGAGTGTGGGACTGGCTCGACTACAAGGATCACTTCATTGCAGTGGGGAAGGACGGCTTCGGTTATTGCGGTGTAGGAAGGACCAATGTCCAGAACGACGTGCCGGGCGAGATAGGGAAGCTGACGGGCAATGGCTTCAAAGTGCGCTACTGCCGTGCTAAACTTGGCGTCGCTCGGGCGGTGTGAAGATAAAAGCAGGCGGATACCGGAAGAGTGAAGAACAAGCTGAGATTCTATCTCCCGGGGATTGATCTCGTTGGGCTTCTTTTCGAGCAGCCGGTTTAAAGCCTCTGCCTTTTGATATCCCAATTCCAGCCCGATAGTCCCCTGACCCGGTCTGAAGTCGGCGACAATGACGTCTTTCTTATGCTCTTCCTTGAGGGCAACTCCGAGGTTGAGGGCGACGGTTGATACCCCAAGTCCGCCTTTGGCACCCATCACTGCGACCATATATCCGCGCTCGGCGGAGGATGCAGGAGTTGTGACCGCTGGAGTTCGCGCCTTGCTGGTACGGGCCAGGACCGCTTTAATATGCGCCAGCAGCTCGCGCGGCTGGGTGGGTTTGGTCAGGTAATCGTCTGCACCAGCTTCAAAGCCTGTTACTTTATCATCGAGCTGGGTTTTGGCCGTGAACATGATGATGGGAATTTCAGATGTGGCTGGCTCAGATCGCAAATGGCGCGCTACCTCATAGCCATCCATCTCCGGCATCATGATATCCAACAATATCAGGTCAGGAGTTTCATTTGCCAGGCTTGCCATAGCTTGCGCCCCGGAATTAGCTACATGCACCTCGTACCCCTGGCGCTGCAGGATCAGGCCTACTAATTTGAGCGTATCGACATCATCGTCCACAACAAGGATTGTTTCAGGCATGGCTGCTCCTCAGGTCCGCGACTCACACTTATCCAGTCTAGCACAAACCAATAATCCGGGCAAGCGATAAAATTGTTAGCATGGAGATGGAGCAAGTGATTTCCCCTGTTTTTAGGTACTATACGCTATAATTTTTGTGATGTTGGAAAATCTACACTATATTTTACAACATAATTGCATACTCGTACAAAACCGTGCAATCCTTGTGGGCGTATCGGGAGGTCCAGATAGCTTGTACCTGCTCGAAATGCTCGTGGATTGCGGCTATACCCTGCTTGTTGCCCATTACAACCATGGGCTTCGTCCATCGGCTGACGATGAAGCGCGCTGGTTAGCAGCGCATGTAGAGAGGCTTGGAATCCCTTTCGTCACTGCTGGAAGCGACGTTCTGGCGTATGCCAGGGATAATCGGCAATCGATCGAAGAGGCGGCCCGGGAGCGGCGCTACAAATTTCTATTCGAAGAAGGTGAGCGAATTGACGCACAAGCTGTGGCAGTCGGGCATACGGCTGATGACCAGGTAGAAACGGTTATCATGCACCTGCTGCGCGGCGCAGGTTTGCAGGGACTGCGCGGCATGGAGTACAGATCTCTGCCGAATCCCTGGTCAACCAAGCTGCCGCTGATTCGCCCGCTGTTAGGAGTATGGCGCGAGCAGGTTATGTCTCACCTGGCTAAGAGGGGGCTCCAACCTCTGGTTGATGAGAGCAACCTGGATCGCACTTATTACCGCAACCGCATTCGACATGAATTGATTCCCCTCTTGAAGGAATATAATCCTGCGATCCGCGAGGCGGTGTACCGCATGTCCATCCTGGCCCAGGGAGATTACGAGGTTATCGAGGGTGTAGTCCGTGAAGCCAGTGCTGAATGCAATATCCGTACGGGTCAGGGATATGTGTCTCTGGATTATGCAGCTTGGGGCCGCCAGCCGCTTGCCATTCAGCGTTATCTCCTGCGCCAGGCATTCGCCGCACTCCGTCCTGGTCTAAAAGATATCGATTTTTCCCAAGTGGAGAAGGCGGCCCAACATCTGGTCGCTCATCAATCGGGCGCCGTAGAGCTGGCGGCTGATATTAACTTATTGATAGAGGGAAATTGGGTTTGGCTGTTCTCTGCAGGTGCACAGCTGCCAACTGATCCGTGGCCCCAAATGCGGATCGATGAGTGGGATGAGATTGATATACCTGATAAACGCGTTCTTACCAGTGGGTGGGTATTTACCGTAGAGGAAGTCCAGGACTCCCGGCAGGCTTTCGAGATGGCAGCTTCGAATAAAGATCCGTTCCAGGCCTGGATCGATCTGCATGTGCCCGATATGCCGATGAGCTTGCGCGGCAGGCTGCCGGGCGATCGTATCCGCATGATTGGGATGCAGGGACATTCTACAAAGGTATCGGACCTGATGATCAACCTGAAAATACCGCAGCGCGTGAGGGACAGCTGGCCTTTATTGGCAGCCGGAGATGACATTCTGTGGATACCTGGATTGCGCTTATCGGAGAGAGTCCAGGTTCGAGGTGACACACAGCGCGCTGCCCATTTTCAGCTTTGCCGGCTCGAATAAAAGGTTAAGCGGTCAGGTTATTACTGGAGTATTGTTATCCATATAAGGGATAAACGTAACTTTCCCCACCTGGTATCCCCTTGTTATAATATGTATCTATCCGAAAATTGAATTTATTTATGGTGTGTGCGGCGGCGTAGCCGCCGCACACACCATAAAAATAATTACCGGATTGGTTCTGCGCAGTGTCCGGGCATCGATAGACACCCCCATATTGGGCATCTCGTATTCTGACGACTGTGCAGGACCTAATGCTGAACTGAAAGGTGTGCTGGATGGCGATCGATCGATTTGGTCGGCAGATACACTATTTACGGGTAAGTCTCACTGACCACTGCAACCTGCGTTGTGTCTACTGCATGCCGGATGATATCACCTTCCGACCGAATGCCGAGCTGATGCAGGATGAAGAGGTGCTGACATTTGTACGGCTTTTCGCCAGTCTGGGGTTTGATAAGTTCCGGCTGACGGGTGGAGAGCCAACTGTACGGGCGGGAATCGTCGACCTTGTGCGCCAGATCGCGCTCACACCCGGAGTTCGCAGCCTCTCCATGACTTCCAACGGAGTATTGTTCTCACGCCTGGCGAAGCCGCTGGCAGAGGCGGGTTTAGACCGCGTCAATTTCAGCCTGGATACGCTCGATCCTGGACGTTTCACCAAGCTGACGCGCCATGGTTCCCTGCAAGATGTGTGGGATGGCATTCGCGCCGCAGAATGCGCAGGTCTGACGCCGATTAAGATCAACTCTGTCGTCGTGCGAGATTACAGTGAACGGGACGTAATCGATCTGTCAGGATTGACTCTCGAGCATAACTGGCAGGTGCGGTTTATCGAGATGATGCCGTTCGCTGGCGTGACCGATTTTCAGCTTGCCAGGATGGTCACTGCAGATGAGATCAAGACGCGTATCGAATCTGCGTATGGGATGTTGGAGGCGGTGAACGGTGGAAACTTGGACGGCGAGGCGCGCCTGTATCGTTTGCAAGGAGGAATTGGTACGGTCGGTTTTATTTCGTCGGTAAGCCAACCCTTTTGTTACAGCTGTACGCGCGCCCGGCTGACCGCGGATGGGCGGCTGCGTCTGTGCTTGCTGAATGAGCGCGAGGTGGATTTACTGACTCCTCTGCGCCAGGGGGCTACACAGGAGCAACTGCGCTCGATCATCCTGGAAGCGATCTGGCAGAAACCCTGGGGGAACGGGTTGGCGGAGGGGCTGGTGCCCATGAACCGGGCTATGAGCGCCATCGGGGGATGAGCAGGGGCAGGTCTGGGTGATGACTTTCGGGCTACCGATCGGCGTCCCTAAGTATCTAAGCTAGTTGTTCGCTGCAAGGCTTTCCAATTTCATACTGATCTCGCGCCACTGCACTTTGGAGATGCCCAGCTTTTGGCGGATCTTGTCGCGCTCGATGCCGGCTTTCCAATCCATTAAAGCGCAGGTCCAGCGGCACATGTCGAAGGAGAGGTGTTTTTTCAGCCCGGCTTCTTCCCCCAGGTCTTCCAGAAGGTATTCCAACCGCCGGGGTGACCAGGGAAAAACGCGCTCGGTGGGCTGGAATTGGGCCTGGTATTCCTGGTAGGCGCTGATCCAGCTCTCAGGGAGGGCGATTTTGCGCTCTTTGTAGCGGTACTGTGGGCTGGTATAGCGCACAAACAGGATTGGCCCATCCGGCGCTTGCAGGTCGATGTGAGCCGGGCTTAAAGCCAGGCATTCTCCCTTCTTGATTCCCGTATGGAGTAGCAGTACAAGCAGGGTGTAATACCTGGTATCGGGTTTGGTGCCGTGCCTGTGAGCATCGGCAGCTTCCAACACGGCATGGACCTCATCTTCGGTCAGCACTTCGGGTAGAGGGCTGATGACGGTCCTCTGGATGACTTTTTCAGCCGGATCGACCAGCACGACGCCGTTCTTGTGAAGCCAGCGAAAGAAGGCTTTGATCGAGGTTATCCGGCGCGCCAGAGTTTTCGGGCTGCAAGGCACACGGCGCCCGGTTTGCATCCAATCCAGGAAGCTGTTCAGGTCGGAGGTCGAGATGCTGCCGAGATCGTGATCGAGCGGCAGGTAAGAAGCCAGCAGGCGCAGGTCAGCTGTGAAGGCTTTGACCGTATGAACGGAATTACCTTGATCTTCCAGGTAGATCTGCCAGGCTTTGATGGTGGGGATGAGAGCAGACCGGGGGGTGATGTGAGCAGAATAAGTTTCAGGTGACATGAGTACCTCCAGGTGATTGTGCGCAGATTATTCGTATAGCCAATACTGCGCATAGTTTAGCATAATCCGTAGGGAATGTCAACATTCGTGTGATGGCTTGCGAGACCATAAGAACAACCTATGAGTCTTCAGAATTAAGGTTTACTCATTTGACAGGTGTAAGGGTCCCCGTATGATCAATCGGGAGAGGAATCTCGTGTATAATTCTGCCGTCTAAGCTAAGTAGTAAGGAGGCAGTATGAAAAGACAAATTGGATCAGCTGCACTGTTCGTCATAATTCTTTCTTTGGCGCTGTCCGCATGCGGATCGAAACCCACGGTTACGGAAGCCCCGGTAGATACCCAGGCGCCGGTAGAAACTGTCGAACAGGCTCCTGCAGATACCCCTGCAATGGATGAGACACAGCCCGCCGCTCTCCCAACAGCCTCCGGATCGAATCCTTATCCCGGTCCGATGGTCAAATTCGTTCCATATAACCCTTATCCGGCACCTGTACAGGGCGATACTATCGAGTGGTCTGATGTGGAGGCTCTATTAGCCAGCGGTGAAGTGGCTGAAGTGTACCAAGCCTTTTCGCTGCAAATCACCATCACGATGAAGGATGGGAGCACCGTTGTCGTCCAGGCGCCCGCCAAGAATGAGATCTTCACCCTGCTTGACAAGTGCGGCAATTCGTGCAGTGAGATCGAGCGTATCTCTGAATATTTCTAATCGATTTTCCTCCCAAGATTAACCAAATACGCTCCCGCGCTAGTATGGCGGGAGCGTTTTATTGTAATCTATTGGACTCAGGACCTATGCAGTTGGAGGATTGATTACAAGTTTCCCTGTAAACCCAGAGCCGGGGCAATCGACCTCATCGCCAGAATGACGTTACCCACATGCTCCCAAAGCTCGACACCGAACTCTTCGGCAGCCTGCTGGATCTCAGCCCGGTTCGCGCCCGCGGCAAAAGAGCGATCCTTCCATTTCTTTTTGACGGATTTCGCTTCTAGATCCAGTAGAGAGTGGGATGGACGCACAAGAGCTACGGCTGTGATCAGGCCTGTTATCTCGTCGCAGGCGTAAAGGCATTTCTCCATCGTGGATTGGCGTAAAACCCCGGTGTGGTCGGCGTGGCTGAGGACAGCGCGCACGATCTCTTCCGGTACGCCATGCTGCCTGAGGATGGGCGCTCCCGCCTGGGGATGCAGATCCAATGTGGGGTGGATCTCCCAATCGAAGTCGTGAAGCAGACCGGTTATTCCCCAGGTATCGGCATCTTCGCTGAGCTTATCCGCATAGGAGCGCATGGCGGCTTCGACAGAAAGCATGTGGTTGATAAGGTTCTCGTTTTTAACATATTGATGCACGATCTCAAAGGCCTGCTCACGGTTCATTCTGCCTCCAATGGAAAGATCGGTTCCGGCTCCCCCATAACCGGTATGGGTCGCGTCAGATGCACCTCTAAAAGAGCGACCAGCGTAGCCGGGATCTCACGCGTGTTCCAGTAAACCAGCGAACGCCGCCGGTATTCGCGCTGGTCGGCAGGCGCCCCGATGGAGGGGAGTCCAAGCTGGTTGCAGGTATATATGGCACGCGGCAGGTGAAATGCCCGAGTGATTAGGACAGCTTCTTTTACTCCGAAGATGTGGATCGCCCGGTAGCAGGTGTCATACGTGCGCCGCCCAGCAAAATCCATTACGATATCCTCGTCCGGGACGCCCAGGCTGAGCGCATATTCGCGCATGGCGCCAGGCTCGTTGTGGTAAATAAAGCGGTTGTCCCCACTCATGAGCAGTTTTACGACCTTGCCTGCGAAATACAGGTCCACAGCAGTGGCGACACGATCGCGTAAAACAGGCGTGGGGCTGCCATCACGCCACAAGCCGGCCCCGAAGACGATCGCGACGCGGCGATTGGGGACCGTCTCTACCGAGTATGTGCGCGAGCGAGCATAGGACCAGGTGATCAGGCGCGGTACCAGGGCGACCAGCAGGACGAGGACGACGATGATGGTCACAAGATAAGTAAGCATTCTGAACAATCTCGCCAACACAAAGAGTCATTGTACCATGCCGATTTTGAGTATCGAGCCATACCTGCCAACCTGAGCGAAACTGACAAAGTCAGGGATCACTAAAAGGTTGTTGTTGAATGAGATGGGTTGTGTGGTGTGGGCGGCGTAGCCGCCCACACCACACAACCCAAACCCACAACATTTGAGTGCACCCCAAAGTCAGAATCATCTTGCAGATAGGAGATCAAGGGGTTACAATGCCTCAATCATGGATCAAACCGATGCCTACCAGCAAACTCTAGATTATCTCTACACATACGTCGATTTTAGTATGACGCGCGGCACGCGCTATTCTGCGGACCAATTCGATCTAGGCCGCATGGCTGCCCTGGTGGCAGAACTTGGTCACCCGGAGGGTGATTATCCCAGCATACATATTGCTGGGACGAAGGGCAAAGGATCAGTGGCGGCGCTGTGTAAGAGCGCCTTGATGTCGGCTGGCCTGCGGACTGGTTTATACATTTCTCCGCATTTACATGACTATGCTGAACGGATCCAGATCGATGGCGTCCCGATCCCGCATGATGAGCTGGTTGCGCTGGTGGAGGATCTCAAGCCGGTATTGGCAAAGGTCCCGCAAATTACCACCTTCGAGATCACCACAGCCCTGGGGTTCCTGTATTTTGCACGCCATAAGGTCGACGTAGCTGTTCTGGAAGTTGGGCTGGGTGGGCGTCTGGATGCCACCAATGTGGTTACTCCGCGAGTGTCAGTCATTACTTCAATATCCTACGATCACACTGCACTGCTGGGGAATACTATCTCACAGATTGCCCAGGAGAAGGCAGGCATTATTAAGGCAGGCGTACCCGTGGTGGTCTCACCACAGCAGGAAGATGCAATTCAGGCCATCGAGCGAATTGCAACCGAACGCGCTGCACCGCTTTACAGGATTGGCGTAGATTTCCGATATGAATCCAAATCTCACTCGCTGGATGGGCAAGACCTGCTCGTCTGGTATGAGGGGAGCGATGGAAAATTATCATTGGACGGGCAGCCACTGCGGTTGACTATCCCGTTGCTGGGCGATCACCAGGTGCAAAATGCTGCCACCGCCTACGCGGCTTTACGGATCTTCGGGAATACCACAATCCCGATCCTCAATAAGCACATACAGGACGGGTTTGCTCGCGCGCAATGGCCTGGTCGTTTTGAGATACTGCGGCGTGAGCCGCCGGTTGTGGTCGATTGCGCCCACAATCGCGATTCTACGTTAAAATTGCGCCTGGCTTTGGATAAGTATTTTCCGGACTGGCCTGTTGTGCTGGTCTATGGAGCCTCAGAAGATAAGGATATCAGTGGGATGTTTGCTGAGCTGGCTCCGCGCGTCCAGCAGGTAATTGCCACCAAATCCTTCCACCCACGCGCCATAGAAGCAGAACGATTGGCAGAGATTGCCCAGCAGTACAGCCTTCCCGTGACAATCGTACCGGATGTTCCTGAAGCGTTGGATGAGGCTTTGTCCAGGGCGGGAAGTGATCAGCTTGTGCTGGTGACAGGCAGTATTTTTATTGCAGCCGGGGCACGTGAAGCATGGATGGCGCGTAATCCTGGCCAGGTGACCGTATGAATCCACCGCGCATACTGGAGAGATAAATGCGAGATCAGGATTGGTATTTTGGCGAAGAAGACGATAATTTCGGGGAGGCATTACACCGCAGGACCGAGGAGCTCTATACTGTCCCCGATGCGGTACCGGATGAAGAGGGTCTGATCGAGTGTGCAGTCTTACCGCTGCGCGATCTGGTCGTATTCCCGCACATGGTTTCCCCGATTTTTGTCGGCCGTGAATCCTCATTGCTGGCGATTGAAGACGCTCAATTAAACGATACAACGGTAATTGCCTTGACACAGCGCGATCCCGATGAGGATGATCCAGAGCCAGGAGATTTTCTCAGTATCGGTGTCGAGCTGGCGGTCGGACGGTTGCTAAGCATGCCTGATGGTTCCAGTTCCGCCCTGGTTCAAGGGCGTCGAAGGGTAGAAGTGCTCGAATTCACCCAGCTGGAACCGTATCTGCGTGTGCGCGCTCGCCCACTATACGAGGTTGTGGAAGTCGACCGGCAGACAGACGCGACCATGCGCACAGCGCTGGAATTATTCCAGAAATGTGTGCAGCTTGATCGCAGCTTGCCGGAAGAAGCTTATCTGTATGCCTTAAATATAGACGAACCGGCCTGGCTCTCAGACATGATTATCACAGCCGTGGCTCCCACGCTTGAAGATCGTCAGATGCTGTTGGAGACCGTTGATCCACTCGAACGTCTGAAGCGGGTGGTAAAGCTGCTGGCTGGTGAGGTAGACGTGCTCGAGCTCGAGGATGAGATCCATTCGCGCGCCCAAAGCGAAGTCGACCGCTCACAACGAGAATTTTACTTGCGCGAACAAATGAAGGCTATCCAGACAGAGCTTGGGGAGGGGGATATTTGGACACGTGAGATCCAGGAGCTGCGCACGCGTGTAGAGAGTGCCGTCTTACCCGAAGAAGCTCAGGTGAGAGCCTTGAAAGAGGTGGATCGCCTTGGGCAAATGCCGCCCATGTCCCCTGAGGTTGGTATCATCCGTACGTATATCGAGTGGATCCTTGATTTACCGTGGTCTAATTCGACTGACGACAACCTGGATGTGAAGCACGCCGCCAAGATACTAGAAAGGGATCATTACGGTCTGCCGCGGGCCAAAGAACGTATCCTGGAATATATCGCCGTACGCAGCCTTAAGCCTAAAAGGATCCGCCAGCCGATCTTGTGTTTCGTTGGCCCACCTGGCACAGGGAAAACCTCGCTCGGACGCTCGATCGCCGATGCACTGGGGAGGAAATTTGTACGCCTATCTTTAGGCGGGGTGCGCGATGAGGCTGAAATACGCGGCCATCGTCGTACCTATATCGGTGCTCTCCCTGGTCGTATTCTGCAAACGATGCGGCGGGCTGGAACGAACAATCCTCTGTTTATGCTGGACGAGATCGATAAGTTGGGCCTGGATTTTCGCGGCGACCCGGCGGCAGCTCTCCTGGAAGTGTTGGACCCAGAGCAGAACTTCACTTTTTCCGACCATTATCTGGAACTGCCTTATGACCTCTCGAAGGTCATGTTCATAACCACCGCCAATACCACGACGACTATCCCCAACGCACTATTCGACCGGATGGAGATGATCGAGTTCCCCGGCTACATCGAAGAAGAGAAGCTGGAAATTGCCGGACGTTTTCTCATACCGCGCCAGCTTGAGGAAAACGGCCTGGAAGAACAGGAGGCGCGGTTTTCTATCCAGGCATTGCAGCGCATCATCCGGGAGTACACGTATGAGGCTGGCGTCCGCAACCTGGAACGCGAGATAGGCCGGGTATGCCGCAAAATTGCCCGGACGAAAGCAGAAGGCAAGCGCCACCGGGCTCTGATCGGGGCGTCCGCCATTGAGCGTTACCTGGGTCCACCGCAGTTTTTCAACCTGGAAGCTGAACGACAGAGCGAGATCGGGGTGGCGACAGCAGTAGCCTGGACAGAAAATGGGGGCGAGATAATGCCGGTTGAGATCTTGCTGCTGGAAGGCAAGGGCAATCTGCAGATCACGGGGCAGATTGGCAACGTGATGCAGGAATCTGCCCATGCTGCCTTGTCTTACCTGAAGTCTCGTTCTCGCGATTTAATGCTCCCCAGCGATATCTATGACCAGGTCGACATCCATATCCATATACCGGAGGGGGCAATTCCTAAGGATGGTCCCAGCGCAGGCATCACCATCGCTACAGCCCTGGTATCCGCATTCACCGGGCGACCGGTAAATCGGGATGTCGGCATGACCGGGGAGATTACCCTGCGCGGCCGGGTCCTCCCAGTGGGTGGTGTGCGCGAGAAAGTCCTTGCGGCTCATCGGGCGGGTCTGAAAACCGTCATCTTACCCAAACGTAACATGAAAGACCTGGTTGAGCTGCCCAAGCGAGCGCGCAGCGAGCTGAATATTCTGCCGGTTGAGCATATAGACCAGGTGCTGGAGATAGCCTTACTGCCCGCGCCAACGAGACCCAGGACCATCCGCCAAAGGAAAAAGATTTCGCAGGGAGATGCACCAGGCGAACGAGCCGAGGAGAAGAATGGCGACCAGACGAAGCCCTCGTCATCCCATCCCGGCAGGGATGGTATTACGATCCATCCAAACGCTTGAATATTGCTAAAAGGTTGATATTTAGCGCAACGTCTCGATCATATGGTAGATTGCGCCGCTGCCTGGATTTAAATCGGCATCGGAACGCACCACCACATACAGCTCACCGGCCTCATCTTCACCAAAGCTGCTGACGCCAAATCCGGCATTGGCAAGTATTTCGGCATCCCATCCCTGGCCTGTCATCTGCATTCCCCAAATTGTCCCGCTGCAGTAATCAGCATAATAATAGGTATCCGACAGGCTTGGAGACTGACTCCCGCGGTACACGAATCCACCGGAGATTGAGCAGTGCCCATCGTGGGGGTACTCGCTGACCGGCATGGTGAGCCCAGCCTGACCGCAGTGATTGGTTTGGAGGCACACCGAACCTTCATAGAAATCCCAGCCGTAGTTTTCACCACCGTTACTGCTGGCAGGTTGGAAATCCACTTCTTCTCTCTGACCCTGGCCCACGTCACCGATATATAGATCTCCTATGCTGCGATCAAATGAAAACCGCCACGGATTGCGCAGTCCGATCGCCCAAATCTCCTCCCGGTAGCCCGACCTGCCAACAAATGGGTTGTCTCCTGGAACGCGGTAGGTGGGAGCGGGCTGTGTCGGTTCTCCCTGGAATGATTGGGGGAGGAATATTCTATAATCGGCAGTAAATGGTGGCTCGGCATCCATCTCGACATCGATGCGCAGCAGCTTGCCCAGTAGCGATCCGGTATCCTGAGCATTTCCGAATGGATCATAAGAACCGCCACCATCGCCGGTGCCAATATACAGGTAGCCATCTGGTCCGAAGGCCAGCTGACCGCCATTATGATTGCTGTGTTGGGGATGGTCGAAGTAAATAATCAGTTCCTCGCTGGTCGGGTCAGCGCGGTCGGGATTTTGTGTCAGATAGAATCGTGAAACCTGATTGTCCCCGTTATTGTTGGTGTAATAAACGTAAAAATGGTGCCGTGAAATCCCATAACCGGGTGGGAAGGCCACGCTGAGCAGGCCCTGCTCGCCACCGGAGCGGACCTGCTGTGTGATATCCAGGAATGGTTCATCGACGACTGTGCTGTTGGCGATTATCCGGATCAGGCCGTCCTGCTCAACGATAAACAATCGCCCGCTTCCATCCCCTGAATGAGCTACATGGACCGGGTAGTTCAAATTGACGGCGATTGGTTCCAATGAGAGCTCATGTGGTGCTGTGGGGCTGCTTTCGGGAGCCGTTGTCGGAAATAACGCCGGATTCAGGATAGCGGCGATCATCAGTAACACTAATAAATGGATTTTCATTATTCTCCTCTCAAGGGCAAGCATTAGCGACGTGCTCGGCGTAGTTGGTAGCGAATAAGTGCTTTCCTGAGCCATCGCAGGCAGCCCGAAAATAGTAGTATGAAGTTTGGGCTGGATATGCTACTGCTCGCAAGGCCTCCGCCCCCGGATTGGCGATTGGGCCGGGTGGCAGACCAGGGTAAAGATACGTGTTATATGCAGAATCCACTGCCAGATCTACCAGGCTGAGCGGATTTGTCCACCAGGTCCCTTGATCCTGGTTATATCCCAGTGCATACTGGACAGTCGGATCGCTGTCCAGTTTCATGTCTGCTGCCAGGCGGTTGAGGAAGACCGAAGCAATTGCTGGCATCTCTTCCGCTACAACTGCTTCACGCTGAACGATCGAGGCCAAAGTTACCCCATGATAGATATCCAGGTTTTGGTTTGTAAATCCGTCCTGGATCTCGGGAGTCATCTGCGCCTCGAAGTTATCCAGGATGGCATTCAACAGTTCATCAAGCGGTACGTCACGCCGGAAGCGATAGCTGCCCGGAAATAAAAAACCTTCCAGCGAAGCATGGGTTGGAAGCGATCCCGTATAAGCAAAGCCTTCAGGGTGCTGATGTGCGGCAACCAGGAATGCCTGAGATGAGATCCCCAAACCTGTGGTGGGGATGGATTGGGCAATCTCTTCCAAGCGCCACCCAGGCCAGATGGTGAGATCCACCTCTCCAGGAGTGGCATCCTGTAAAGCCAGGGCAATCTCGATTGCATTCATCGCCGGTTGTAAGGTGTAATCCCCGGCTTGCAGGGTCGTGTCCAACCCGCGATATACCAGGTAGTTACGAAAAGCATCAGCGCTTGAGATCAATCCTTCTGCCTCAAGCCTGTTGATGACAGAGCCGGTACCCTCACCGAGCTGAATCTTGAACTGGCGAGGAGAGCCCGATACATCTGCCGGCTGTTTGAGCACATCTTCCTGCAGCAGGAGCTGGACAGATAGAACCAGCTGCTGCGCAGTGGATATTCCGGCGGCAGGTGGACCGAATTTCTCCTCGGCGCGCTGCCGTACTCCCAGGATGATTGCCAGTAGCAAGATAACAGCTACACAAACTACCAGGAATGAAACAATTATTAATGTGCCGAGAATAGAAGTTCGTGATCTCATAAAGAACTGTGGCGATAAGGGTTGTGAATTACCATGGTGTTGTGTGGCCTTCGCCCAGGTGCGCATCCAGGTAGGTTTGCAGCATGTATGTGGCTGCCAATGAATCGTGATGCCCGCCTCTCCGGCTGCGGCGGACGTTCAATGTGATGACCGCCGCGCGCGCTGCCTGGGTGCTGCCGCTTTCATCCCACAGCTCGACAGGGATGTCCGACTGCACTCGGATGGCTGCCGCCAGGCGGGCTGCTTTACGGCTCTGAGGGGTTGGAGTGTTGTCATCGCTTAATGCCTGTCCTACGATGATTAATCCAACCTGGTTCTCGACGGCGATCTGTGCGATCGCGGCCGCGTCCATAGGACGTGAGATATGCGGGAGTATGCTCAAGGGGTTGGCGATTATACCCCCCGGATCGCTGATTGCCAGGCCAATATTTTTATCTCCTGGGTCGACTGCCAGCACACGCATTTGTATTCCTCGGCCCATATATTTCGATCAGTCGGTGCTTACCTGGATGCGGAAAGGCAGGATAGGCATACGTGGCCACCACTCAGGGTTCATCACGATCGTGGGCTCTTTTGTGAGCGGAAGTTCGTTGTTCAGCCGCCGGGCTGCCTGCTCTGGAGGCATGCCTAACACCAGTTGGGTTACTTTTTGGGCTGTAAACCTCGCCTGAATTTGGCGCCGTGCTACTACCTGCCAGCGCATGGTGGATTCGTTTTCGAAAACCGGTTGGCTGCGATTATCGACCTGCAGCGTATCGGGAATGACGGAAAAATCCGATGATAGATTAGCATCCAGGGCCAATTCGCTCATATTCAGAATATCATCCACTGAGACGGTGAGCGCCTGGTATTCAATGCGCAGGTTCAAGCCAAGCTGGTCGCTGGGGAGGTCTTCTGCCGGATCATATTGCTGTTCAATTACCTGGCTGATGGTGATCGTAGGGGTAAACAATACCGAGCCAGGCGCCAGCTGCATCTGAAATTCCTGCAGGGCAGTCTCACGCAAATCGACTTCCAGCTTCTCATAAAGCTGCTGCCGGTTGTAAGCGGTTGGAATCGCAAGGATCTGATCGCCGCCTCCAGTGGTTGGCCTGGGATTCGTTGCGGTCAGACTGGCACCTAACGCGCCTTCAATGGCAATCAGTGTACCGGCAGTCAGGTTCCCAAATGTGCCTGGTCGTTCCGCCTTGATGGGAAGGGACAGCGTCTTGCCCACACCAGCAGGCACCTCCGCGCTGCGGGTCGTGGCAAAACGAACAGGAGGTTCATCCAGGGAGCGCACGACCGTCCCTTGGGGAATAGGCACCGGCTGGTCGGTCAGGTTTGTGATCTGGATCGAGCCGGAGGCATATTCCTGAGGGACGCGCGTGGTGCCGAGCGAGGCGGTACTGCTGCGTGCTTCGACGACGACTTTCGACCAGCGAGCTGGCACTGCTCCCGAGAGGCTGGCTTTCTCGATTTCCGGGTTCGCTCGGACAGATAGGGTCGCTTCCTGGATCTCGATGGCAGGATCCAGGTTGACCTGTGAGCTCGGCGCCAGTAAGGCAGCAATGGATAGGAGAGCTAAAACACCCAACGTAAAGAAAATCAAGCGGACTGCGGGTCGGTTGAGAACCGCTGGAGCCGGAGAGGGGACCATCGATTTCAATGCCTGGAGATCTGGGCGCGGTTCCTCTGGACCGCGCCAGGAAGGTGTTATTGCCCTGGCTCTGCGCTCGGAACGCCAGCGAGATTTCTGGGCATGCGGGATCGATCTAAACACCGGGATCCCCAGTTTGCGAGCCTGATATTTTGCTTCACTGTCCTGGGAGATAATAGCAAGCTGAGCTCCTAGCTTCATACTGTGGCGCTGCAGTAATGCCAGATCGAGCCGCCTGTCAAGCACATGCTTCTGGTCGGGCCACACCAGCAGGATGCGCCCGGTCTGGCTCCAGCCCATTTTGTCGCGAGCAGAGATGAAGTCGTCGTGCGGTTCTAAGCGGATAATTTGTGTCTTCATCGGGCTGCACAGATCGCAGATTGACGTTGCAGTATAAACTTCAATCCCTGCATAATTCTACCATCCCCACTACATCCCGGTCGTGTGTTGGGGATGATCGTGAAATCGTAAGGGGTCTTATAGACGGAAAAGTAGCTGATATCGTCCAATATGGGATATTGTCCCCCGAAATAGCTGTTCAATACCACCCTGAAAGTATTAACCGGAGAGATCTTTTCGTACAAGGATTGGTCAGCGCTGCCGGGCAGGTAGTACGCGTTCAAGATGTTTAGACGTTCGGCTGGCGGGGAGTGGATTGCCCCGTGGTCGCCTTGCAGAATAATGATGGGTGGGATGGGAGACCGGTAGATGATCTCCTGCATCAATGGGATCAAACGGCTGTTGATGTACTTGATCTGGTCGATGTATCCCTGCCTGGCTTCTAGATCGTAATCAGTGAACTCCCCATTTGGTCCGAAGACATACGGCGGGTGGGGAGTGACCAGGTGAGCGAAGACCAACTTCGGACCCGGTATCTCGGGGATCAAGGCGAGCTGTTTCAGGTCAAATAAGATCCGCTCTCGGTGCACCCGGCGTGGATTGTTAAAATCGGGCACCAGGATCTTCGGCACGAGTGTTGCGCCATCTGCAAGCAGCAAGCCAGTGGAAGTGCGCAGCAGCATCACCTCAAAATCATTCAATCCCCCACCAATCTGCATCTTCTCCAGCGGGTTGGCAGATGGGGATAGATAAATATCCGCGTCTTCCCATTGGGTATATTTAAACCCGGTCTCAAAGGCAATCGTCTCGTATCCCAGGGCTTCCAATATCTGACGCAGTGCGCTGTGTTGGATCAGATCATCCACACCCAGCCGAGAGGTGTTGCCTGGCGTGTACGGACCTCCCAAGGACTGGAGATAGTCCATGTTTAACGAAGAGGCCAGCGATAACTGGGTCTGAGAGTAATTACTCTGGCTGCAGCGGGCGATATAAAAACCCAGTTCTTCTAGCTCGTTAAGAAAAGGCTTGTTGTCGAAATTGTGATCCGCGGATAAGGTGTCATCGCGGGCGTATGCATCCAGGATAATGTAGTAGATATCTGGTGCAGCAGCAAGGTCGGGTCGTTTCAGACCCTGGATTAACTGTGCGTCACTTGGGGGCAAGTTATCCACACTAATCGAACGGGCGGTGTAGGATCCAATCTGCAGGAGTGGGAAAATTACCGCCGCGCTGGCAATCCAATTCAGCGCCTGGTTCAGGGTGCGCAGATTACTGCGGAGTCGCCTGATCCAGATCACGCCAATGATCAACAGCCCGACCCAGATAGGTGCCAGCAGACGGTGACGACCCAGGCCGAAGCCGAGGAGCTGGTTACCCTCCAGGTAATTGTAGACATGCCCGTAAGAAAAGAAAAGCACCAGGATCAAAGCGGTCAGGATCGCTGGTTTATCGCCATCTCGAAAAAACTGCTTGAGCACTAAAAAGGTCAACAGTCCGCATGCCAGTGAGACGAGCAAGGCTCGCAAAGCGACGACGACATCGATTTCTTCGATGTTGTTAGCCAGGAGGGCAATGACCGGGTAGGCTGCGAATAAGAACGGATGGAGGATGAACTCTCTCTTATGCGAGGACTCCATTCGAGCTATCGACCTTCCATCAAGTACAGGCGGCGTCCCGATTCGCGAATCTGCTCGACCTGGCGGATCAAGTATTTTTCCCCGAAGACGCGCTCGAAAACTTCGACGCTGTAATCGGTGAAAATATCCTGCCTGTTTCTCAGTAAACGCTGGATCTGGGAATCATCCTTAGGTACGAATTCGATCACCAGCCAGTGTCCAAGTTGGTGAAAGAAAGACGCCAGATGCTCCAAAGGTAGGTTGTTCCCGATCACAAGGTGATGGATGAGTGCTAATGCCATGAGGAGGTCGGCATTGGCGCGTTCACCAAGAGAGGAACGCTCTTTGTTCTGCCAGCCGATGCCCGGGCTGGTATTGGTCAGGTCCTGCACCAGGGGGAGGAGCCGGGATTCTTTTTTCGATTTCATTTCCTTGTAATTGATTTCAACAGCTCCCGGATCGTAGTCGAAGGCGATCGTGAACGCCCCGCGCTCGCACGCCAGGCGGCTGAATACACCTGTGTTCGCACCCAAATCCCACACCACTCCGGGTTTGACCTGTTCCAGGTATGCACTGACAATTTGTTTTTTGTGTTCCAGAGCCGGGGCGGTGTAATTGTGATCCGCCTGGTAATAATCCGCCCAGGCAGTGGTTGTCTTGCGCCACTCCAGGCGGCTTACGGCGGATCTCAAGCTGTCGATCAAGCCCAGCAGAGCAGCGCGGGTGACCTGGCGCTGGGAATTGATACTTACCGCAGCCGCGTCTGCGTACCGTCTCTGGCTGGCAGCATGCAGGTGAATATGAAAGAGCAGCCCAGGCGACAGCCGCGTTCGTCGAGGCAGAAGACGGCTGGTGAAATCCAACGGAATACCATCTAAATCGACTCTCAGCAGCTGGGTGAAGTGTATGTCTCGATAGGCTGCCAGGCTGAGGGGTGCCAAAAAGTGCTGGCAGAACTGCCTGTAGGCGGTCCAGGGCTTGCCCTCCTGATATTTTTCGAAGGAGAGCGTGTCGATCAGTACCGGGCGACCGTGATGGAACTGGATGTTATACGCGCTGCTGTCTTTGAGGGACATGCCGAATTCCAGCCCTTTTTCCTGGAGCCTCAAGGTTGCCAGAGCCGCATCCTTCAGCTGGCTGAAGCTCCATTCATACGGGTAGGAAATAAAGGCCAGTTTTTCAGGCTGAATGACTTTGTATGCAATCTCTGGAAGGGGAGCTGGGATTTCCACCTCCTGGTGCGAGATAATTGCATGGTCTTCAACCAGCGCAGCATACAATCCCGATTCGATCAGGTGGGTGTAATCCTCCTGATAGGTGCGGTTGATCTGCCGGTAAAGCGTCCCATCCCGCTCGAAGAGAAAGCCGCTTGGATCGCGGAATGAGCCCCCAAGCACACTGTCAGTATGGTAATCCGAGACAGCGCTCATTCTTCTGGCTCATCCTCCTTACGGGAGATAACCTTACGGACAAAAGCGGTGATACGCTTCCAATAGGCCTTCACGATGAAGACTCCACCCAACAAGGAGGCGATAATCAGCTGGAAAATAAAGGATCCGGAGCCTGGATCCAGGTAAAGGGGAGGCTTTTGTGGTCCTGTGTTGAAACCGGCTGCCCCCAAATAAGACATAATGGTAAGTAGTTCTAGCATGTATACTTCTCCTTATTCTAGTTTGCTGCGTACGACAAATGGAGGGCGATCCATCAAACGGAAATGCATGCGCGCCAGGTATTCGCCGATGATCCCTAAGGCGAACAGCTGGACACCTGAAAAGATAGCAATGGTAGAGGCCAGGAAAGGAAAACCAGGCACGCTGCCTCCCTGGATAAGATACCTGCCGATCACATACGCCAGCACCAGGCCTCCGAAAATGGCAAAGGCGAATCCCATCCAGCTGGCTATCTGCAGGGGAAGAACAGTGAATCCGGTGATCATGTTCAGAGCATGCAGGAGCAGTTTGCGAAATGTGTAATGGGATTCTCCAGCATAACGGGGATCGTGCCGGACAGGGATGGATGTAAAACGATCGGAGCCCCAGGTGAGCAGAACATCGATATTGACGTACGAATTTTGATAGTTTTCGAAGGCCTGGCGAATGGGGGTCTGGAGGGCACGGAAAGCGCTTACCTTGCCAGCCGTCTCAGCGCCCATCACTCCCTGCAAGGCCAGTTTGGTCAACTGGGAGGCCAGATCTCGCCAGAGACCGTGCTGCTCCTTCTCAGGCGAGCCGTAAACGACATCCCATCCCTGTGCAAGTTTATCCAAAAGCTTATAGATCTCCTCCGGCGGGTGCTGGAGATCATCATCCATGGTGATGATGGTTTCGTACTGCGCCATATGGATGCCGCACAGGATCGCATTATGCTGACCGTAGTTGCGCATCAGGTTTATACCCCGCAACCAGGGATAATCATTGCTCAGGTTGGCGATGATCTCCCAGCTGCGGTCGCGGCTGCCATCATTGACCAGGATCAGCTCATAATTTGCACACAGGTCAGGGAGAACCTTATCCAAGCGCGCCACGAGCTCTGGGAGCGTTTGCTCAGCAAAGTAAACCGGGATGATTATTGAACAATTCCAGGTGTCCATCATAAGGTCATGTGCTCAAGGGCTCGTGCAGCTTATCTGATCATTTACTGAGGCGATGGCAGCCTCTTTTTGGCTGCTTGCAGGGATACCGGTTTCGATGCGCTCCCATGTATCGCACAGCATCCTATCCATGCGCGCACTTAGCTCGAAAGTGCGTTGGTTTACCTGTACAGCCTTATCCCATTGACCGGTTTGGGCATACCCTTCGATATAGGTCACCAGCTCAGGGGCATTTACTTCGTAAAGCTGATTCCCAAGCCCCAGCGCACGATCCGCCAGGCTGGCAACCTGCTCCCAGTCGCCAGTTTGACGGGCAAGCTCAGCCTTCTCAAAATAATAACACCACGAAGGAGGTGGCTCCTCACCAAATATCTTTTCTGGTGGGTGAGCGCCGGGTGCCTGGGGGGCGATGATCCGGGAGGGATCCGAGAGCGGCATCATGTCTGAGATGAACTTGGGCTTTTGGGGCATGCGTTTATCGGTTGCTGGGTCGACGACCTTCAAACAGCCAGGTGGGGTATAGAACAGTACCAGGGATTGTGAAGTGTTTCCTTCAAAGGTCGTTGCCCGGTACTGCTGATGGATAGGTATGCCGGGATCGAAATCGGTCAGAGTCTGCTCGTGGCGAGATTCAGCCGCATAAAGCAAGTACGGCATCTGCCCCCCCTGGAAGTCTGGCGTATAGGTCCAGTTGATCGGCGCGGTCAGGGAGTTGTCGCTGAAATATACGAAGGGCAGCTCGGCGGTGAGCAGCAGTGTGTTTTCCTGGATGCTGGGAGCGCGCCACACCAGCTGCCAGAAGAACTCCACCTGCTTGTTCCACTCCCGACGGTAGAGGTTGCTGTACTGCAGGTGCAGCCCGGTTGCAAGACCCACCAAAACACCCAGGATGACCCCTTTTACTACCAGATTGGGGGTGATGAGATCGACCAGCCCTGCCAGAAGCAGACAAGAGCCGAAGACCATCGCCAACGTGAAGCGGTCCCAGGGAAATTCCAGCCCAATCGGTAGATTGGTAGCCCAGAAGGGGATGCCGCCCAGGAGCAGCCCCAAAAGTCCGAGTGAGATCGCCTGCACAGCCCAGCGCCAGCGAGGGACGCCCTCGCTTTCCTGATCTGCTGAGGGGTGGAATTTCAGCAGGAAGAAAACCGCTGCGCTGATCGCCACGATGATCCCCGCCAGATAGACCAGGGTAGGCGCTGTTCCAAAGCTGGTCATGCGCGCGAAATTAAATAGCTGACCCCAGGCGACCAAACTGGAATTGAAGGTATCTACCAGGGCATTCTCCAGCAGCTCGGTGAGTGCCCCTGCTGGGTCAGCAGCGAGCTTCCCGCCCACATCCACATGGCCGCGCACAGTTGGGTGGATCAAGAAACGCCAGACGATGAAACTGGCGATGATCAGCAGGTATGGCAGCCAGAGCAAAAGCGTCTTTTTTAGCCTGGAGCGCAGGTCTTTTAACTGGCTGGTCAGCGTGATCCAGATGGAGACGGGCCGGATCAGCTCGACGCCGAAGAAATATTCGACAGAGAACAAGCCGAGGCCGGATAACAGCCAGGAAGTGGCCATCATCGGCCAGAGGTAACGCGGTTTCCTCAATCCCCATATCATGCTGCCAAACGAGATCATAACGAGCAGCGCTATCAACCAGACGTGGCTGTAGGTAACCGAAATATACTGCTGTTTGAAGCCGGGATAAATTGCAAAAAGCAACGCTGCCCAGGTTACCTGGCGTATGTTTTCTGGCCACAGCCCCTTCAAGAACCACCAAAAAGCTAACGAGCACAGCCAGCGCGCCAGTATACCGAAGATCTGCCAGCCATAAATTGACGTGCCCAAAAAGGAAGTGGTCAGCATAAAGAGCCGCCCCAGAAGCGGCCGATCGGCAGCGAAAACAGCGCTGTATCCCTGCGGACCGAAGACATGCAGATACCAGACTGCAGGCCAATCATCCCAGAAAAAGCCTAACCAGGGAATCAACATTCCATAACTAATGAAGCTGAAGAAAAACAGGGCAATAGGAACTGATCCAGGCCCAAAGCGGAGGTTGCGAATTCGCATTATTGACCAGCCGTTCGTTGAGCCGATTATAACCAGTTTCTGGTGTCGGGAGCAATCCAGCAGTCTCGAGTAGATCCGGGTGGAAATTAGCTACTGTTTTCCACCCGGATTTCCTCTCCGTGAGGAAGAGCTACTTCAGGTGATCTGCAACCCAACCGCTGACTCCAGCAAGGGCCTCATCGAGCCGGGAGGCGTCCTTTCCGCCCGCCTGTGCCAAGGTGGGTTTGCCTCCACCGCCTCCGCCGAGCGGCGCAGCGACAAATTTGACCAGCTCTCCAGCATGGATGCCGCGCTTAACCAGGCTCTCAGCAACCACTGCGATCAGCATGGGACGATTCTCGCTGACCGATGCCAGTACAGCAATGCCTTCGGAAAAATGCTGGCGGAAACGATCTGCCATCTGGCGCAGCGTGTCAGCATCGGCCTCGGTTAAGGTCACGGTCAGGACTGGGACGCCGGATACCAGGGGAACACTCTCGAGTTTGCGGGAGAATTCGGCCGCTGCCAGCTGGCTGCGCATGGCGGAAATCTGTTTGCGCGCGGTGCTCAATTCATCCAACAGGGCCACAGCCTTTGCCGGTACGTCATCGGGGGTAGCAGCCAGAATATTGGCGGCGCGCTTCAGGCTGCTGAACCGTTTGTGCACCAGCTCGTAGGCGGCGCGACCGGTGACTGCCTCAATACGCCGGATGCCGGCGGCTGCACTGCCTTCGCTGGTGATGATGAAAGTGCCGATATCGGCAGTGGATTCAACGTGTGTTCCACCGCACAGCTCATTGGAGAATGGATCTGGCTCGCCGATCGTGATGTTGCGTACTTCTTCGCCATATTTCTCCCCGAACAGTGCGATGGCACCTTCAGCCATCGCCTGCTTCAAGGGTTTATAGGCGATATTCAGGTGGTAGTCTCCAAGGATACTGCGGTTGACCCCGGCTTCGATACGCTCCAATTGTTCGCTGGTGAGCGCCTCGGGGTGGGTGAAATCAAATCTCAGGCGGTCGGGCGCAACCAGCGAACCGGCCTGGCGGGCGTGTTCACCGAGGATCGCGCGCAGCTCATGATGCAAGAGATGCGTGGCAGTGTGGTTGCGCATGATATCCTGCCGCCGTTGGGCATCCACGCGAGCGATGGCGAGGTCGCCGGTCTGCGGTTCACCGGCTGTCACTTCGCCAATGTGCACGATGATGCCTGCCGCGGGCCGGCGAGTATCATCCACGCGTATCTGCCAACGGGGCTCTTTGATCGATACGATCGTCCCGGTATCTGATACCTGTCCGCCGGCCTCAACATAAAAGCAAGTATCGGGCAGAATGACCTCAACCTGATCACCCAGGTAGGCACGAGATACAGATTCACCCTGATGGACGATGCTCAGCAGCGGTCCTTCCACCTCCAGGCGTGTGTATGGGTTATAAGCTACGCCGGCTTTACCCAGTACTCCCTGAGCAAGCAGGTCTTCAAAGATAGCGCGATAAATATCCACCTGTTCGCCGCCTAAAAGCCCCATCGCTTCTCCCGCGCCAGAAGCAACCCGGTGTTGTTCCATGGCAGTCTGAAAACCCGTCTCGTCTACGGCGAGATCTTGCTCACGGGCGATATCGCGGGTTATCTCCAGAGGCAAACCATAGGTGGCGTAAAGATCGAATGCCTGCTCGCCTGGCAAGACTCGCATGCCGCCAGCTTTCAGCTTGCTCAACGAAGTTTCCAGCTTTGCGACCCCTGCTTCGACTGTGCGTTGGAAACGCTGTTCCTCCCGCGTCAGATTATCCAGGATCGTCTTCCGGTTACGTCGCAGCTCGGGATAGAAATCACCGTAATGATCGATGACCACATCGGCAACTCTGGCCAGGAAAGGCTCTTCCAGACCGATCTTGCTGCCAAACCGGGCTGCCCGGCGGATGATCATGCGCGCTACGTAGTTGCGCCCAAGATTACCCGGCACAACCCCATCTGCAATCAGAAATGAGGCCGCGCGTGAATGGTCCGCAATCACGCGATAAGGGGTGATATTGTCTGCACGCTCGGCGTCGCTGTGCCCGGTGAGGTGCTGTAGGGTGTCCATCGTCGGGCTGAGCAGGTCGGTCTTGTAGTTCGAATCGACATCTTGCAGGACAGAGACGATGCGCTCGAGGCCCATGCCCGTATCGACATGTTTAGCCGGCAGGGGCTCGAGCTGGCTGGGTCCCAGGCGGTTGTATTGGATAAACACCAGGTTCCACAGTTCCAGGAAGCGGGTACAGTCGCCGTTCACCTGGCAGACATGACCGGGCACATCCTGCTTATTACAGTACCTGGGGCCGCGATCAATATGGATCTCGCTGCAAGGCCCGCAGGGGCCAGTCTCCGCCATCTCCCAGAAATTATCTTTGCGACCAAAGTACAAGACGTGCTCTGGGAGAATCCCTGGCTGTAGCCGCCATGCATCGGCTGCTTCGTCATCCTGGGGGATTTCACCGCGCTCATCTCGAAAGCAGGTTGCCCAGAGATTTTCTCTCGGCAAACCCCATACATCAGTGAGAAGCTGCCATGCCCATCTGATGGCTTCCTTTTTATAGTAATCACCAAACGACCAGTTGCCGAGCATTTCGAAGAATGTATGGTGAGTATCATCCCGGCCGACATCATCCAGATCATTGTGTTTACCAGCCACGCGCATACATTTTTGCGAGTTGGCTGCGCGCGTGTAGGGGCGTTTATCGATTCCCAGAAATACATCTTTGAACTGTACCATGCCAGCATTGGTGAAGAGCAGCGTGGCATCGCCGCCAGGCACCAAAGATGAAGATGGCACGAAGGTATGGCCGTGTTCGCTGAAAAAATCGATGAATTCCTGGCGGATTTGCTCGCCAGTCAATACGCTGGTCATAAATACTCCTCAGGGGAAGGCAGTAAATTGCTCAATCTATCCCAATAAGGACTTCTGGTCCTCTGACCAGGCGCTCAATTGGGGGTAGAATGCGCCAATTATACTCTGTTCTGATTTCCTGAGATATAATCCGGGCGTGCACGCCATCCCTGTATCGACCACGCAAACAGCGCTGCCTGCTGCCAGGCGCTACCTGTACCTTACCGTTTTCACTTCCGGGATGACCACCCTGGGTATCGAGATGGCAGCCTCCAGACTGCTGGGAAGCGTCTTTGGCACCAGCAACCTGGTTTGGGCAAGCATCATCGGCCTGATCCTGATCTATCTGACGCTGGGGTATTTTATCGGCGGCTGGTGGGCGGATCTGTCCCCTGACTATAAAACGATGTATCGCATCCTGGCCTGGGGAGCTTTTACCGCCGGATTGGTGCCGCTGATCGCCAGACCTGTCCTGCGCCTGGCAGCGGACGCCTTCGACTTACTTCAGGTCGGGATTTTGTTCGGTTCATTTACTGCTGTGCTGATCCTGTTTAGTTTGCCCGTGACGCTGCTGGGAACAATCTCGCCCTTTGCCATTCGTCTGGCAATTCAGGACCCTTCCCAGGCTGGTCGCGTTTCCGGACAGATTTACGCCATCTCTACCCTGGGCTCATTCATAGGGACTTTCCTGCCCGTGTTGGTGCTCATCCCCCTGGTAGGGACCACCCTCACTTTTTTGCTGTTCAGCGGATTCCTGGTTTTGATCGCAATAGGGGGGCTGTGGTTGAATTACGGTTGGCGGACGTGCCTGGGTTATGTTTGGATGCCTGTTGCCTTGCTGTTGCTGGCGCTTTGGCTAAGCGGTGGGAAGATAAAAAATACTACCGGTCAGATCTTCGAAACCGAATCGGCGTATAACTATATCCAGGTGCTCGAGGTGGATGGCTTCCGGATGCTGCGATTGAACGAAGGTCAGGGGATACACTCGATATGGCATCCAGGCAAGATCGATTTCGATGGTCCCTGGGAGCAGTTTCTGGCAGCGCCTTTCTTTAACCCTCCGGAATATGCCCCTGAAGATGTGCAGAATATGGCGATCATCGGGCTGGCAGCGGGTACAACTGTACGGCAGGCAACCGAGGTTTACGGACCAATTCCAATCGATGGATACGAGATCGATCCGGAGATAATTCGCGTGGGGCGTGAATACTTCGATATGAACCAGCCCAATTTAAACCCGATTGCTGAGGATGGCAGGGTGGGTCTGGCGTACAGTGATAAGCAGTACTCGATAATCGTTGTTGATGCCTATCGTCCCCCTTACATTCCGTGGCATTTGACTACCCGGGAGTTTTTCCAGGAGGTCTACGATCATTTAAAAGAAAATGGCGTTATGGTGATCAATGTTGGGCGTTCGCCAACCGACCGGCGGCTGATCGATGGGTTGGTTGGGACAATCCGGACGGTATTTCCATCGATCTATGTTATGGATGTGCCCAATACCTTCAATTCGATCATCTATGCGACAGCTCAACCGACGGCGATCGAGAATCTCTACCAGAACCTGATTTACCTGTATACGCGGTCCGATATTCATCCATTGTTGTTGGATGCGATGGAGAACATTGTTAAGTACCAGCAACCCTTGCCCGACAGCCAGGTCGTATTCACCGATGACCTGGCTCCAATCGAGTGGATTACCAACAATATGGTCCTGAGCTACGTATTGTTTGGAGATATGGAGTCGTTGAAGTGAATTCCCCCTGGTATGTCAAGCTTCTCACCTGGCTTGTTACCTTGCTTGTCCCGGTGGTGCTGGTGCTGGGGGCAGTCCGCTTTCTGCTCTCACCGCTGTATATTCGCATTGAATATAATATGCCCTCCTTTCCTGCGGACAGTTTCGGTTTCAGCCAGGCAGACCGTTTGTACTGGGCGGATATTGCCAGGACCTATCTCCTGAACGATGCAGGGATCGATTTTCTGGGCGATCTGAGCTTCCCGGATGGGCAAAGCGCACCGCCGCAATCTTGCCAGTATATGAGCGACTGCACCCGGTTGTATAACGAGGGGGAGCTGCAGCATATGCTGGATGTCAAGAATGTCGTCCAGGGGGCGCTGAAAGTCTGGTATGCCAGCTTGATCATTCTGATCGGGTTGGGGGTTTGGGCCTGGTCCGGCGGTTGGCGTCACGATTTCCGGCGCGGCTTGAGCCGGGGCGGTTGGTTGACCGTGACCCTTTTAGCCGCCATCCTGGCATTTGTCCTGCTTGCGTTCGGGATTATCTTCGTCGCTTTCCACAATGTTTTCTTTGAGGCAGGCACCTGGACTTTTCTGTACTCGGATACGCTGATTCGCCTGTTTCCTGAGCGTTTCTGGCGGGATACTTTCCTGGCAGTTGGGCTGCTGGCAGGCGGGGCGGGTTTTTTATTGGGATTATTGCTGCGCGCAAAACCGGTCAAAGAATGATATAAATGTTGCCGAATAAAAAAACGTCTCCCCGCCAGGTAGGTCCCTCCGGGGAGACGTTTCTGTTTTGTCGTTCGGCTTAGCGGATAGCTTTCTCAGTCTCAGTATCGAAGATATGCATGTTGTCCATGTTGAAGACCATCTGGACATCATCTCCAATATGGTAGCGTGAGCGTGGGTCGACACGGGCCACAAAGTTGTGCTCGCCAGCCTGTAGATATACAAAAATCTCGTTGCCCATCAGCTCGGTCACATCGATCTTCGCAGGTACCGGCTCAGCAACGATTCCGGGGGGTGCGAACAATGGATTGTGGATATCTTCCGGACGGATGCCGAAGATGACCGATTTGTTGCTGTAAGGCATAAAGAGATCGGCACGTGACTCGGGGATTTTTACCTGGAATGATCCAGCGTCGACGATGAGCCTGCCATCTTGCTTCTGCAGCTTGGCATTGAAGAAGTTCATCGCAGGCGAGCCGATGAAACCGGCTACAAACAGGTTGTCAGGCTTATCGTACAGGGTCTGGGGCGTATCGATCTGCTGCAAGATACCCTTATTGATCACAGCAATCCGGGAGGCCATCGTCATGGCCTCGGTCTGATCGTGGGTCACATAGATAAATGTGGTTTTGAGCTGTTGGTGCAGCTTGCTAATGTTCGCGCGCGTCTCGACACGCAGCTTGGCGTCCAGGTTGGAAAGCGGCTCGTCGAAAAGGAAAACCTTAGGCTCGCGAACAATTGCTCGTCCAACCGCTACGCGCTGGCGTTGGCCACCTGAGAGCTGGCGGGGCTTGCGATCTAGAAGCTGCTGGATGCCCAGAATATCGGCTGCTTTCTCAACGCGGCGCTTGATCTCATCTTTGGGGGTCTTGCGCAGCTTGAGACCAAAAGCCATGTTGTCGTAAACGCTCATATGAGGATATAGCGCATACGACTGAAAAACCATGGCGATATCGCGATCCTTCGGCGGCACATCATTCACCACCTGATCGTCGATTAAAATGTGCCCTTCGGAGATATCTTCCAGTCCAGCCAGGCAGCGGAGGGCAGTGGTCTTCCCGCAGCCGGAGGGACCTACAAGAACCAGGAATTCTTTGTCTGTGACTTGGATGTTGAGGTCATTAACCGCGACAACATCCCCGAAACGCTTGTACACGTGATCGAACGTTACACTTGCCATGAGGTTTTATCCTTTCCACGAGAGTATAGTGACTATATTATATTCATGGTACGCGAAAAAGGCAATCATTTTATGCCATGGGTACCAGATTCCTTGCCGATTCCAGTCAGTCGGCATACAATCACACCATGTCCAGAGATGAGGATGTCAGTCCTATCCGCAAGCAGTACCTGGAGATCAAACGCCAGTATCCCGACGCGATTTTGTTCTTTCGGCTGGGTGATTTCTACGAGACCTTTGACCAGGATGCCGAAACTGCAGCACGCGAACTGGATATTGTGCTCACCTCCCGCAACGTTGCCAAAGGGGTGCGTGTGCCGATGGCGGGTATCCCCCACCATGCCGCAGAAAATTACCTGGCACGGTTGATCGAGCGTGGCTACCATGTGGCGATATGCGAGCAAGTCGGAGACCAGCCCGTCAAAGGTTTATTCCCACGCCAGGTAGTGCGTATCGTCACCCCGGGCACGCTGGTTGAGCCCGGGCTGCTCCCGGCAGATACCAATAATTATCTGGCCTGTGTTGTATTCCAGGAAGGGGAAGCTGTCGAAGAGGCGGGCGTGGCGTATGTGGATATAACCACCGGAGAATTTGCTACTACAGTTTTAAACGGCAGCGATATCCTGTCAATTGTCCGCACCGAGCTGGTCCGGCTGAGGCCGGCTGAAGTGCTATGTCCGGATAATGTCAGCCTGCAGGATGGCATACCCGGGCACCTCACTGCATGGCCTGCCTGGCGTTTCGAGCCGGGTCGCTGTCAGGATATCCTGCTGCGCCATTTCGAAGCCAGCATCGTGGACGGATTCGGGCTGCACGGCAAACCATTGAGTGTACGCGCGTCAGGAGCTATCCTTCAATATCTAGGTGAAACGCAGCCTGCCGCTCTACAGCTGCTGACCAGCCTGACCTCCTACAGCTTAACCGAGTTTATGAGCCTAGATGCTGTCACGCGGCGCAATCTGGAACTAACTGAGACCTTGCGCGGCGGCGAGATCAAAGGATCTCTGTTGGGAGTCCTGGACCACACAGTTACCGTGATGGGTAAACGCCAGATCCGCCAATGGGTCAGCAAGCCATTGCTGGATATCGGTCTCATCCGCGAGCGTCAGGATCAGGTCCAATATTTCTACCGGGATGGCTTACTGCGCGCCGAGGTACGCGCGTCGTTGAAGCCGATCGGGGATCTGGAACGGCTGGTAAACCGCATTCTTGGAAATACCGCAGCACCTCGCGACTTGCTGGCACTGCGCAGCACACTGCAGCAGATGCCAGCAGTGCGCAACTTGCTGCCTGATTCCGGTACACCTCTGGAAGAGGTCATGCGTAAATTCAACCTCCATCAAGAGGAGCGAGAGCTGTTGGAGGCAGCTATCTCCGATGACCCTCCGGCAACCTTGCAGAATGTGGGGGTTATCAAGGCCGGCTTTTCGGCGGAATTGGATGGGGTGGTTGAGCGATCCAGGCATGCGCGTGAGTGGATCACCAGCCTGGAGGGTAAAGAGCGCCAGCGCACCGGGATCAAATCCCTGAAAGTCGGTTATAACAAGGTCTTTGGCTATTTTATCGAGGTGACGCGAGCAAACGCCGGTACCGTTCCCGCTGAATATATCCGCAAACAGACATTGGTGAACGCTGAGCGCTACATCACCCCTGAATTGAAAGAGTATGAAACGCTGGTATTAAATGCTGAGGACCGCATCCGTGAGATCGAAGGGCGGGTCTTTCACGAAATCTGCGAGCGACTGGCGAGTTCGGCTGCCAGCCTGCTCAACAGCTCACGCGTCCTGGCGCATATCGATGTCCTGGCTTCCCTGGCTGAAACGGCTGCCCTGAATGGATACGTGCGCCCAGAAGTTGTCGAAGAGGATGTGTTGGACATCCGTGATGGTCGTCACCCGGTAGTCGAACATTCCCTGATCGGGGATCGTTTTATCCCCAATGACAGCGTTTTTGAGGATGGGGAGCGCGTACGAGTTATCACCGGACCGAATATGAGCGGCAAATCAACCTATCTGCGGCAGGTGGCGTTGATTGTGCTGATGGCTCAAATGGGAAGTTTTGTCCCTGCCGATTCGGCCCGCATCGGTTGGGTGGATCGTATATTCACTCGCATTGGGGCCCAGGATGAGATCCACGCCGGGCAATCTACATTCATGGTTGAGATGCTGGAGACTGCTAATATCCTGCATAACGCCAGCTCGCGCAGCCTGTTGATCCTGGATGAGATCGGTCGTGGTACCAGCACTTATGATGGCGTATCAATCGCCTGGGCAGTGGTTGAGTATATTCACAATCATCCCAATTTACGCTCGAAGACGCTCTTTGCCACCCATTACCATGAGCTGACCCAACTGGCAGATCTATTGCCCGGGGTGCGCAACTATAATGTGGCGGTCAGTGAAGCCGATGGAAAAGTGATATTCTTGCATAAAATCATCCCGGGTGGAGCCGACCGCTCCTATGGCATTCACGTCGGGCAGCTTGCCGGACTGCCGCGCCCGGTCATCCAGCGCGCTGGCGAGATCCTGCACCAGTTGGAGGCCAGCTCTGGAAAAGCGGTAAAAATCAACACAAACACACCGCGCCAGATGGCGCTTTTCCCTGAGACAAATCCCTTGCTTGATGAATTGAAATCGATTGATCTGAACTCGATCACCCCGATCGAAGCGCTAACACGCCTTTATGATTGGCGGCGGCGTTTCGTGGAAAAAAAGTCCTCGGAATAGCGGGCTAACTA
>Ga0105095_10000008_pt1 | contig 69444 bp, 53 predicted proteins | sample PPLLak2March2015_2_FD_79180 | JGI IMG/M metagenome (GOLD analysis project Ga0105095, IMG submission 79180) | Freshwater sediment microbial communities from Prairie Pothole Lake near Jamestown, North Dakota, USA - PPLs Lake P8 Core (3) Depth... | ecosystem: Environmental > Aquatic > Freshwater >...
ATGTCGATGACTCCTGCCATTACCATCGGTTCTTGGGAGATGATCCCGACACTGTGCCCTCCAATGCGGGCAAATCCGATAATCGCGTTGCGCGCAAAGGCTGACTGGATCTCAATGAAACTGCCCTGGTCTACCACCCGCCCAATTACCTCGTGCATACTATAAGGCTCGGTTGGGTCGATGGGGACGATGCTATTCAGCTCCATATCCATGCGCAGCGGGTCATCAGTGGGAGGCTGGAAGGGGGGATTCTCGACATTATTGGATGGGAAGTAACCGATAAGACGGCGAGTAAGCGCAAGCGCGTCTCCCTCAGTATCCACCGCCAGATGAGTAGTGCCCGTGATATCCATATGGATATCAGCCCCACCCAGGCTCTCAGCATCGATCACCTCTCCGGTCACCGCTTTGATCACTTCTGGTCCGGTCAGGAACATGAAAGAGTGTTTGCGCACCATGAGGATAAGGTCCGTGAGGGCAGGCGAGTATGCAGCGCCGCCGGCGCAAGGTCCCAACAGAACGCTGATCTGTGGGATTACTCCTGAGTAAAGAGCATTGCGGCGGAAGACCTCGGCATATCCGCCCAGGCTTTTCACCCCTTCCTGAATGCGTGCCCCGCCTGAGTCGATCAGTCCAATAATTGGAACGCCATTCCGTAAAGCCAGATCCATCACCCGGCAGATTTTGTGGGCCTGCATCTCTGAGAGTGTTCCACCATAGACGGTGAAATCCTGGGCATAGACATAAACGGTGCGCCCATTGATCTGCCCATAGCCAGTTATCACGCCTTCGCCGGGATATTTCTCTGCTGCCAGTCCCATCTCGTCACCCTGATGGGTGATGAAGGGTTCTAACTCGTTGAAAGTGCCTGGATCTAGCAGCAAATCAAGGCGTTCCCTGGCTAACAGTTTGCCTTTGGCGTGCTGGCTGGCAATACGCTCCAGTCCGCCTCCTAGACGCGCCCTTTCCCGGAGAGCACGCAGCTCAGCAATTCGAGGGTCTTCAAGAACCATTGTTAATCCTCTCGCTTGTTGTCGATTTCACAGCTATATCCGATAGTACACCCATGTTTGTTGTTAATTCAGTGACAATCTTCATGAAAAATGGGGTCACTGTGACATGTTCCTGTCCCTGAATTCTCCGGCTTTTTCCTTGATATCAGATTCTATTATCAACCGGCTGCGGTTGATCTTTCGGCCAGGTAATAGGGCTATCTCCATACCGAAATTATAATGGCGACAGGCTGCGGTAAAATTGAAAAGACAGCATGCCGCCGGCACTATGATGCGCCAGGCGGTTGATAATTACTAACTGTGGGTTAGATACGATGACAAGACTATGATGCATCGCTAATCTGTGAGGTAAAAATTATGGCAGAGAAAGCCTTTCAAGACTATTATCCAGAGAATTTTAGCTATTGTTTTGGTTGTGGGCGCTTAAATCAGCAGGGTTATCAGATAAAAAGCTACTGGGTTGGGGAGGAGTCAGTCTGTCACTTCACTCCACGAGAGTACCATATTGCAGTGCCTGGCTTCGTGTATGGCGGATTGATTGCATCATTAATCGATTGCCACGGCACCGGTACAGCAGCCGCGGCAGCTTATCGGGCAGAGGGACGCCCGATGGACAGCCTGCCGGCTCTGCGGTTTGTGACTGCATCACTGCACATCGATTACCTGAAACCCACACCGCTCGGGATCGATTTAGTGCTGCGCGGCAAAGTGGAAGAGGTCAAGGGGCGAAAGGTTGTGGTGAGAATTAAACTTTACGCTGGGGATGAGGTGTGCGCGCGGGGAGAAATCATCGCGGTGCAGATCCCCGATAACATGCTGGTATAAACAAGGATGACCTATTTATGGGGGAAGATTCAACAACAACGGTATGTAAATACTGCGCAGTGTTCCACTGATTACTTTCATAGATACTGAGATTACATGCGGTGATCCATCGACTCCAGCGGGAGAAACAACGGTCAGAGTGATCGTGCCTTGATCGATGAGTTCTGTGGGAGGCAAATGTTTGTTCGGGGTAATGGTGAAGGGATCAGGTGTTGTACCCAGGGTGGGAGTGATGGTGAACCAGTAATTTTCCGCTTCTATCTCCCATTCTAATGGATCTGAGCTACCGACGTTCTCGGGTGTCAACCTGGTGTAAGTTGGGAAAAGTTGTTGGGTCTTTAGATCGTAGGTAAAGGTGATTGTGTCGGTAAGCGCGCACAGCTGTGGATCCGAGTCGGCAATGGACAAGTCGATTGTATCGTAGCTGGTAGTGACCTGATCGCCGGTGCGCATCTCAACCGTAACAGTCCGCTCACCTGAAGCATGCAGCAGCTCCCAGGACAGGGCGTTTTGGAATGGCTGCCAAGCTGTCCAGGCCTCCATATCGTTCCGCAGGCGCAGCTCGCTCCAATCGCCATAGATATAGAGGTTCACAACCGGGTCGTTCGTAGCCTGTGCGTCATTATTGATTACTACCGGATATACGCCATTGCGCCGACCGAAATCTTGAGTCCAGTATGAGCTGTACGATCCGCTGCCTTCGTAATAACCTATCCCGATCTCCCAGTTGGAAGCGCTTAAAATATTAGACCGGTGCCCAGGACTGTTCATCCAGGCGTTCATAACCGATTCGGGGGTGCCATAGCCTGCGGCAATATTCTCTCCTCTTGCACCGTTGTAGTAGCTGCCTATCCGGGTCCAGACTGAACAACTATAAAACAGCTCGTCACCGCTGCGATCGTAGGAATCGTGGTTAAAATAGTCATCCTGTCCCAGGTCGGTCGAATGATATCGGGCAGCCGAATCCAGGTTGGCAATCCGTTTGAGGGGTGGGAGCCCTTCACTGGCACGTTCCTGGTTGACCAGCTCGACAATTGCCAGCTCGTAATCGCTGTTGATTACCGGCGCTTCGGTATCACCACAACCGGCCATATCTGGCAATGTAGTGGTGTTTGATATCTGAATTGAGCTGGTTAACGGCTGAACTCCGGGCGATGGATCTTCTGAAAAGGACAATCCAGGCGTTTGAGGAAGGAGCATGATGACCAATAACAACCTGGATAGAAGCTTGACAGTAAAAATAAAATATTTCATGCAATATCTCCAATTACAGCAAACAATAATGTTAAATACGAGTATACCCCTCTATTTGACAGGGTTTCCCTTACATTCTTGTTAGCTTTACTAACAAATACATTAAAATTGACCCAGCTATGGACGTTTCAACCCCTGTAAGTAAACACCTTTCGCTGTTAAAAATAAATCACCGTCTCTATCAACATCCAGGTCCGATCCATTCCCTGGAGCAGGCCGCTCAAGAGAGGGGCCAACGCCTTGAGCAGGTGGTGCGCAGTATTGTATTTCGCATCGGGCAGGGAGAATATGTAATGGTTCTGATATCCGGACCTGAACAGGTATCCTGGCCAGCGCTGCGAATCTACCTGGGTAAATCGCGTTTGACCATGGCTACCCCAGATGAGGTACGGGAGGCAACCGGCTACGAGACTGGGGCGGTATCACCTTTTGGATTGCCTGGACCAATGCGGATTTTGATTGACGAGGCGCTGCTTACTCAGGAAGAAATATCGATCGGTTCCGGTGTGCGCGGTGTGACAGTTATCTTGCAGCGGAACGATTTGTTAGCGGGGCTGCCTGAAGCAGAAATTGGGAAATTCTCATCAAGCCAGCCGGGATATGATCGATGAAATGCGGCCAGAGTATGGGGAATACAGTATTAATTGTCAGCACGATTAAAGCATGCTGGCAGTTTTGAGATCCAATCAGGGGATTGGTGAGGATTTCATGCATGGCTACCTGCACAGCCGTTCATCGGTGGCAAAGCAGCCCTGATGTTTGATAATGGAGTTAGGTGAATTTACGAATATCTACGCAGGTACGCCCAGTTTCTGAGCAAGAGCCGTAGTTGACGGTTCCACCAGGATTGAGCCGTCATCAAAGACGATGGTGGGCACACTGCGCATCCCCCGGTTGGTCGCCAGGACAAGCTGTTCTCCGCTTTTATCCAAATCGATATTTATAAAATCGTAGGCGACACCCTTCTGATCTAAAAATCGCCGGACGCGTAGGCAGTCCCCACACCAATTGGTCCCGTAGATCTTGAACTTGGCTTCGGGCATTATTGTTAGGCTCCTTGTCTTGGAATATCGTCGAAGACGGCATTCAGTTTTACAGCATTTACCGACCAACAACGGTGATCTTATGGTCTAGCCCATTATAATCTCCGTCGAACATGAATTTCATTTGAGATTCGTTATAGTTCGTGGTACACTGCTGCGAACATGTCGAAATACACTTGAAGAGGCTGTTGTATTCAAGATAATTTAATACGAATAGGCGATCAATTGGGGTGAGACTGATGCAAAATGCCCGTTTTCGACGATTTACCTGGGGGGTTTTGGTCTATAACCTGGGGGTTATCTTGTTTGGGGCTTATGTGCGTGCTACTGGCTCTGGAGCCGGGTGTGGCAGCCACTGGCCTTTGTGCAATGGGGAAGTGATCCCGCGTGCCCCGCAGATCGAGACGATTATCGAATTCACCCATCGAATGAGCAGTGGTTTATCCCTGCTGCTGGTGATCTGGTTATTTATCTGGGCTTTCCGTGCTTATCCCGCCGGGCACGCAGTTCGCCTGGGAGCTGGGCTGTCATTGCTTTTCACCATCACCGAGGCCCTGGTTGGTGCTGGATTGGTGTTATTCCGGTGGACCGCAGATGACACCTCGACAGGCAGGGCTATCTCGATTGTGATCCACCTGCTGAATACCTTTTTGTTGCTTGCGTCATTGGCGCTGACAGGGTGGTGGGCTTCCGGCGGAAAGCGCATCCAGCTGCGTGGATCCGGCATGGATGGGTGGATGTTGGCATTGGGTACCGCAGGCGCACTGTTGATTGGCGCCAGTGGGGCCCTGGCGGCGTTGGGCGATACATTGTTCCCTGTCCAATCAATCGCTGAGGGAATCCGACAGGATTTTTCCTCTACTGCTCATTTCTTGATCCGTTTGCGCATTTTACACCCAATGATCTCTATCATTGTTGGCCTTTACCTGGCTGTCCTGGCAGGATTGATCGCATACCAGGCCTCCACGGGCGACGCAAAGCGATTTGCTCGTATGTTGGTTGGCCTGGTCATCGTCCAACTGCTGGCTGGTTTTATCAATGTGCTTCTGCTGGCACCGTGGTGGATGCAATTACTGCATCTGCTGCTGGCTGATCTGGTCTGGATCACACTGATCCTTCTAATGGCTGCGAGATTTGCCTGGACACCGCAGCCGCGCAGTGTTTCAATTAACTCGAACCCTACCTCTATCCTTGGCGGTGGAGAGATCAACTAAGGGACAGGATCGGGTAATACGATCATTTTTATCAGCTATAATAACCAACCATGGATACCCAAAAAGAGACTTCCGAGTTGCATTCACGGCTGGAGCAGCTTCGCCGTGAAATTAATTATCACAATTATCGCTACCATGTCCTTGATGACCCGCTGATCAGCGATTTCGAGTATGACCAGCTCGTTATCGAACACAACCAGATCGAATCTCAGCACCCGGACTGGATCACCCCGGATTCGCCTTCTCAACGGGCCGGGGCTGCGCTGATCGATAAATTCACCAAGGTAAACCATCCTGCCCCTATCCTCAGCCTGGCGAATGCCTTTTCTGAAGTTGATTTGCGTGCCTGGTACGAGCGGATTCTTCGTCTGGATGATCGGGTTGCAGAAACGAAATATGTTGTCGAGCCGAAGATCGACGGGCTGACAGTGGTGCTGCACTATACGAATGGGGTTTTCTCGATGGGGGCCACTCGCGGAGATGGCATCGTTGGCGAAGATATTACCACAAATTTACGGACGATCCGCTCTCTGCCGCTTAAAATTCCGGTTTCATCTAATGGACCGCCAGCGCCAGGATCATTGGTTGTACGCGGTGAAGTATACATAAATGTCAAAGATTTTGAGCTGCTCAATCGCCGTCTGGAAGAGGCAGGTCAAAAGACGTACCTTAACCCACGGAATACGGCTGCCGGGTCACTGCGCCAGCTTGATCCTGGTTTGACGGCTACACGTCCACTCACCCTTCTGACCTATGCAATTGTGGCTCAAAATGGCACCAATAGATCGACGTTTGGAACTGAACAAGAGACCCTTGCATACTTAAGGGAATTGGGATTTCCGGTTGTGGAAGCCTTATTCTGTACTGATCTGGTGTCGACAATTGCTGTTTATAAAGATCTCGTTTCACGGCGCGGACAGCTTGCTTACGAGGCGGATGGAGCCGTGATTAAGATAAATGACCTTTCTCTAGCAGCCGATCTGGGCTTCGTCGGCAAAGACCCGCGCGGCTCGATTGCCTATAAATTCCCTGCCCAGGAAGTTACAACCCAGCTGATGGATATCGGTGTCAATGTAGGACGAACCGGGGTGCTCACTCCATATGCAATCCTATCGCCCGTAAATATTGGGGGAGTGATCGTCAAACAGGCAACACTGCACAACTTTGACTATATCGCTGAGAAAGATATCCGCATTGGCGACCGCGTGGCGGTTAAGCGCGCAGGCGACGTGATACCTTACGTGATTGGACCTGTTATCGCTGCCAGAACAGGAGCTGAAAGACCATTCACGCCACCCTCTGCCTGCCCTGTGTGCAACCAGACTGTCGAACACCTTGAAGGCGAGGTCGCCTGGTACTGCGTCAACAGCGCCTGCCCGGCCCAGCTGATCCGCAACCTGGAGCATTTTGTCTCGCGCGGCGCGATGGATATCATCGGTTTGGGGATCAAGATCGTCGAGCAGCTGGTGGAGGCAGGTCTTGTGAATGATGTCGCAGACCTGTACACACTCCGGCGTGAAGATTTACTAGGGCTGGAAGGCTTTGCTGAAAAAAAGGCTGATAATTTACTGGCTGCAATTGATCTGTCACGGCAGCGTTCGCTCACCCGTCTCATCACTGCATTGGGCATCCACGGTGTAGGGGAGGTAATGGCTGCAGATCTGGCCCGTAATTATTCAAATATGGATTATCTTGCCTCCGCCACCCTGGAAGATCTCCAGCAAGTTGAGGGGATTGGACTCAACACCGCCCAGGCGATTGTAGATTGGTTCAACCGTCCAGGTAATCGCCGGGTATTGGAGAAACTGCATACAGCTGGCGTCTGGCCTATAGGAACCGCTGCCTCTGGCGCATCAAAATCCCCAGGAGTCTTTAATGGCCTCACTTTTGTGGTAACCGGGACCTTAGCGAACTATACCCGCGAGAGTGTAAAGGAATTTATTGAATCACGCGGCGGCAAGGTCGGCGATTCGGTGAGTAAGAAGACCAGCTATCTGGTATTGGGTGAAAATCCAGGCTCAAAGCTTGACAAGGCCCGCTCATTGGGGATTCCCATACTGGATGAGAGTGGACTGCAGAGCCTTGCTGGTGAATAGAGTCCGTCTGGTTAGCAAGAGATGATCTGGTAAAGACCACCAACAGGAGATTACCATGGAATTGGAAATGATCGAAGATTCGATTACCGAACGCATTCGAGCGATGAACGCACGCGTGCAGGGGCTGAAGGAGATGGATTTGTATTTTTACAACCAGCCCATCACTGAGCTGCGCGGCGGATCTCGCGTCTTGGTCAATGGGCGCGAGATGGGGATGTACGCTTCCTACAGTTATCTTGGATTGGTGGGGCACCCGAAAATCAATGCTGCCGCACACGCGGCTATCGACCAATATGGGACTGGTACGCATGGAGTACGTACTCTGGCGGGCACGCTCAAGCTTCACGAGGAATTGGAGCAGAAAATTGCTGAGTTCAAGCAAGCGGAAGCTGCTGTCACCTACACTTCGGGGTATGTCACCAACCTTACGGTGGTCTCGACATTGGTTGGGCGCGGCGATTACGTAATCTCCGATAAACTTAACCACGCCAGCATTGTCGATGGCTGCATGATGTCGGGTGCGAAGTTCCTGCGTTTCCGACATAACGATATGGAATCACTGGAGCAGCGCTTGCAGCAAGTTGAGTCTGGAGCCGCAAAGCTGGTTATTGCCGACGCGGTCTTCAGCATGGATGGGGATCTCATCGATTTCCCGAAGATGGTTGACCTGTGCCGCCGCTATAATGCCTGGCTGATGATCGACGAGGCTCATTCGCTTGGGGTGCTGGGTAAAACTGGGCGGGGTATCGAAGAACACTATAACATGCCAGGCAGCATCGATATCAAGATGGGTACCTTGAGTAAGACGATCCCATCGGTAGGGGGCTATATAGCCGGGAAAAAAGATTTGATCGAATATCTAAGGCATACCAGCAGAGCGTATATATTTTCTGCTGCGCTGCCACCTGCCCAGGCAGCAGCAGCGAAGGCGGCTTTCGAGATCATTCTCGAGGAACCGTGGCGGGTCGAGAAGCTCAACCTCAACACCCACCAGTTCATCAATGGATTGAAAGAGCGCGGCTTCGATACGTTGCTCACCGAGACGGCGATTGTGCCCGTCGTGTGCGGCACAGATGAGCTTGCTTTCTCCATGACGGCCATGGCACAACACGAAGATACCTTTGTGCTTCCGGTGGTATCTCCAGCAGTGCCTCCAGGTCTTGCTCGATTACGTGCTACCGTCACCGCAGCGCATGAGCCTGACGAAATCGAACACGCAATGGATGTCATTTATGATGCCGGTAAGAAAATAGGTATTGTGAGCTGATCTACACCAATTAACCATAACGAGGGAAATTTGCACCCGGCATTAATTATCAAACCTGGTCGGGAGAAGTCGCTGCTTCGCCACCATCCCTGGGTCTTCTCGGGGGGGGTGGCGGATGTTGTTGGGGACCCAGAACAGGGCTCGACGGTAGATCTGCTCACCCTGGATAATCATTTTCTCGCACGCGGCGCCTACAGCCCATACTCGCAGATTCAGGCCCGCGTCTGGACCTGGGACGAGAACGAGCCGATCAACGAGGATTTCTTCCGCGGCAGGCTTCGTCGGGCAATTGAGTTAAGGGAGATGATTCCAGGTTGGAAAGGTTCAGGGGCCTCCCGTTTGGTGCACGCCGAATCCGACCGGCTGCCAGGTTTGATCGTTGATAGGTATGGGGATTGGCTGGTAATTCAGGCTCTTTCGAGTGGGATTGAATATTGGCGGATGACGATCGCGAGCCTCCTGGCTGAGCTTTTACCTGTACAGGGGATTTATGAACGATCCGATGCAGATGTCCGCGACTTGGAGAAATTGCCGGAGCGCTGTGGTACGCTGCATGGCGAGGTTGTTCCAGCACGCCTGCGCATCCAAGAAAATGGGCTGGACTACTGGGTAGACATTCAGGGGGGGCATAAGACCGGTTTCTATCTCGACCAGAGGGTCAACCGGTGGCGCCTCCGTCAGCTATCAGCTGGGAAAGATGTGCTGGATTGTTTTTGCTATACCGGAGGCTTTACTGTATCGGCTCTGGCGGGCCGGGCTAACTCCGTTCTTGCAGTGGATGCCTCAGCAGCTGCTTTGGGTTTGGCGCGCGAGAATTGTAAACTGAATGAATTTCCCCAGGATCAGGTCGAGTTCTTGGAAGGAGATGTATTCCACGTCTTACGGCGCTTTCGTGATATGGGTAGAAGTTTTGATCTGGTCGTGCTTGATCCGCCCAAATTTGCCAGCAGCGCATCTCAGGTTGAGAAGGCTGCACGAGGATATAAGGATATTAACCTTCTGGCGTTAAAGCTGCTGCGACCCGCCGGTATCCTGGTCACTTTTTCATGTTCGGGGAGCATAGATGCCGAGCTTTTCCAGCGCATCATATTTGCAGCCGCTCAGGATGCGGGTGTGGATGCGCAGATATTGGAAAGGCTATTCCAGGCACCAGACCATCCGGTGTTATTGAGCTTTCCCGAAGGGTCCTACCTAAAAGGGCTGATTGTGTGTAAACATTAAAAATGATAAAGAGGGACCACGGATGTAATCTCTCTTTATCATTTTAGTGGAGATGTCGGGATTCGAACCCGAGTCCGAAAGAAGCGATACTCGAACGTCTACGAGCATAGTCGATCGTTCATTATCGTCAGAAGCTCCACGACCGACAAAGGCAGTCTGCTGACTTACCGCTGGGACCCGAAAGCCCCTCTTTCACCTGGTTAGCGGTGTGTTCCAGGCGGCACTCCAGCATTCTCACGCCCGCTCCTGCCTCCGGCTGGAGAGCGGGGCAGGCGGACGTGGCTCTACTTTAGAGAGCCAGCCACTCCGATACTCGCTTATGCAGCGAGAGGCAGAGCAGCGTAGTTAGTGCGGTTGGCACTTGTTTTTTGCGCTGATTTACCGAGGTCGGCGCCTCTCGGCTCGCAGTCCGGGACCAACCTCTCCCGTCGAAGCCTGTCATCCCCGTCGTGTAAATATTATACATCACATTACAGTTTTGTTCATGTTATACTCGGATGAAACTTTCCGAGTACGGTGGGGTTTCTACTTGTAGAAATCCTCACTGTGACGGGTGAGGATAATGCTAGAGCTTACTGACGAAACCGCCCTGTTGCTTGCCTCTGAGGGTGATGGTGAAGCATTTGGCGTTCTTTATGAACGCTATGTTGCTCGCATTTATACATATATCTATTATCGAACCGGGAACAGCGACGACGCAGAGGATTTAACCGCGCGAGTCTTTTTCCGGGCGATGCGACATATCGGTAATTACCGGCACCGAGGGCTGCCATTCTCGGCTTGGTTGTACCGGATTGCTCACAACCTGGTGGCAAACTGGTACAGAGACAAGAGCCGGCGAAGGGAGATACCACTGGATGAATTTGTGTTTGGACACCAAACCGGGGACCATCCAGAGTCTGAGCTGCTACAGAACGAAGAGCTGGAAAAGCTGTTAAAAGTCATTCGTTATTTGCCAGCCGACCGTCAGCAGCTACTGATATTGAAATTTGTCGAACATTTATCGAATGCTGAGATTGGACGAATTATGGGGCGTTCGGAAGGAGCGGTGAAGAGCCTGTACCACAGGACCTTGCTCAATTTGCGAGATGAGTATGACCGGTTTCGAGAACAAACGAGCCCCGACGAACATTACTCAGTAACGATGTTATCTGGGAACGGGAAGAGAAGAGCGATATGAGAGCAAAACTAATGGGGATAATTCACAGGGGAAAAGTGCAGGACGATCAATTTGGGTCTTTGGAGGCCAACTTGGATGAGGCGCTTCAGCCGGTAGAGCCGCGCCCGGAATATATTCGCCGCCTGCGATACCAGATAGTCCATCAGTATCAACCAGTTCGTGCGGAAATCCGTGCCGAAAGGCAGCGAACTGCCATTATATTGGGAGCCGGCGTGTTAGGAGCAGCCCTGGCGGTTGTGATGGGTGTGCGTATGGTTGTAACAATCGTGGCAGGTATCGGACTGCTCCTGCAACTCAAGAAGAGAACAGAATTACCAGCAGCGATCTCAATCCGATCGTAGAGGATTATTGATCACGAAGTAAAAGCAAAAGCATCGTTGTAGGGGTTTTAGCAATCACGCTGTGGGGGAGATGGGCAGGCACATGCACCCAGGTCCCAGTTTGCGCGTCAGACTTATCTCCGCCGAGAATAAGCGTCACTTCTCCAGATAGTATGTGTATGATGGCTGGCGTTGAGGCTGTGTGTTCTGAAAGCTCCTGTCCTTGAGCAAACCCAAACAGCACAGCTTTGAGCTGCTCGTCAGAATAGATCGTACGGCTGACAATGCTGTCAGAAGGGATTTCTGGGATCTCCAGGGACAAGTCCTTTTTTAACTGGTAGGTTGGCGTCATATCTTCCCCAAAGAGTGGTTTGATTGGCTCGACCTCAGCGATCGAGGTATCGCCCTCGGGTATGTGCCGGCTTTGTTCGCCAGGCATAGGCAAATTACTGTAAAGTTCAGCGATCAGCCAACGGGCTTTAGCAATCAGGTCGACATCAACCGGTAAAGTGAACTCCGGAGTAACGCGCAGCAGCAGGTGTTGTGCTGCCTCTTGGACCAAAAGTGATACATCATCGATTTCGCATAGATATTTCAGCCTTTCGTAGGCGCTTGGACCTGGAATTGGCAGACCGCGCAGCTTGAGATATTCACCAATGGCAATGCCAGCTGCTCGCCGTGCACATACACGTGCCTGACCTTCATTTCCAGCCGCACGGGCTTTTTCGGCGCGCGCAAGTTCTGCCTGTATTCGGGAAAATTCAGGATAGAAATCTAAATCGCCGGGTGTGTCGTCCACGCCTGGATTGTATCATGGGATGCTGATGATTGATTCTTGACGGGAATGCATCCTGGCAATAGAATTTAGCGGCAAACCAGGAGATAGGCGATGAGTCGTGATTTACGGCGTTATGCCAGGCAGACCAATGTCCGGCTGTTTGCCGGTTTTTTGTTGATACTGTTCTTGATTGGCGACGGATTGATCTATGTTATTTACGGGCGCAGCGCTGCTGTAATGGGCTTGTTGTGTATGTTGTTTGGCTTGGTCCCACTATTGCTGATCGGGCTGGCACTCTGGATAATAGATTTAATCATCAGGCGTGCGAATCAGGAGTAAGGATGAGTTCTCGATTGATCGACCGTACTATTGGTGATTGGGTGCTCCGGCAAAGAGTGCCACCAGGTCCACCACCCTATGCTCTCATTTTGCTGCTTCACGGTTGGACTGGCGACGAGAATGCGATGTGGGTCTTCGCTTCACGGATGCCAAAAGATGCCTTGTTAGTTGCGTTGCGCGGTATCTATGAGACTCCCCTGGGCGGATACGGCTGGCACCCGCATAGGGCGAGAGGCTGGCCCTGGGTAGACGAATTCCAACCTGCGGTAGAAGGTCTCGTCGATCTGCTTACGCCCGAAAATTTTCCTGAGGCAGACCTGTCATCTATACGGTTGGTCGGTTTCAGTCAAGGGGCGGCATTGTGCTACGCCTGGGTAATGCAGCATCCGCAGCAAATCAAGTCGCTGGCTGGATTGTCTGGATTCCTGCCAGAAGGAGCCGAAGCCCTGGCGCGCAATCGTCCGCTGCTTGGCAAAACGGTCTTTGTTGCCCACGGGACTCAGGACGAGCTGGTACCGGTGGTGCGCGCACGCCAGGCAGCGCAAGTGCTGGAACAAGCCGGGGCGCTGGTCACTTATTGCGAAGATGATGTCGGTCATAAACTCAGCTCAAATTGCTTCAGAGGCTTGCAGGAGTTCTTCTCTTATTAATCCGTAATAGACTTCAGTACCCGGCCCTCCATCAGAGGTCGGTTATAATAACCACGACTTTCAGATAAGCGATGGAAGGGCAGGGATTATTTAATAATGAAGCTGTTCTTGTTTGACACTTTTTCACGCAGCTTGCGAGAATTTGAGCCGATCCAGCGTGGGGAGGTAGGTATGTACACCTGCGGACCCACCGTTTACGATTATGCTCATATTGGTAATTTACGCACCTATATCTTTGAAGATGTACTGCGGCGGGTGTTGGAGTTTAATGGATATCGGGTAAAGCATGTGATGAATATTACCGATGTCGGTCATCTTGTATCGGACGCGGATGAGGGTGAAGATAGGATGGAAAAAGGCTCGCGCCGTACCGGGATGTCCGCCTGGGATATTGCCAGGCTGTATACCGAGGAGTTCATCGCTGATATGCACCGCCTCAATATCCTGGAGCCAACTATCTGGTGCAAAGCGACAGACCATATACAAGAGCAAATCGATTTCATCCAATGCATTGAGGCGAAAGAGTATACCTACCGGACATCCGATGGGATCTACTTCGATACTGCCAGGCTGGAGGATTACGGACACCTGGGACGCCTGGACGTCGAAGGTTTACAGGCAGGGGCACGTATCGAGATGGGGGAAAAGCGCCATCTAACGGACTTCGCCCTGTGGAAATTTAGCTCACCAGATCAAAGGCGCCAGATGGAGTGGGACAGCCCCTGGGGAACAGGTTTTCCGGGTTGGCATATCGAGTGCTCTGCCATGTCTGCAAAATACCTGGGACCATTCTTTGATATTCACTGCGGTGGTGAAGACCACATCAACGTGCACCATACGAATGAGATTGCCCAGACTGAGGCATGCTATGGTACGCGCCTGGCGAATTTCTGGATGCACGGTTATTTCCTGCAGATAGATGAAGCTCGTATGGGCAAATCAGTGGGCAATTTCCTGCGCGTCCAAACCCTGGTCGATCGGGGGTACGATCCATTGGTGTGGCGGTACTTCTGCCTGAATGCCAACTACCGCACCAAGCTGAACTTCACCTGGGAGAGCGTCGATGGTGCAGGGACATCGCTGGATCGCTTGCGCGCAGCCGTATACGATTGGGGCGAACCCGGTCGCGAGGATATGGAGTTTGTTCAAGAGTTCACCGAGGCGGTCAATGATGACCTCAACATGCCGCGCGCCCTGGCAGTGACCTGGGAACTGGTGAAAAGTGGTATAGATCCAGCCACGAAAAAAGCCACTATCCTTATCTTTGATCGCGTCCTGGGGCTGCGACTGGCAGATTGGCAGCCAAAGGAGCAAATTATCCCTGCAGAGATTTTCGATTTAGTGGAGCAACGCCAATTTGCACGCCAAGAAAAACGCTGGCAAGATGCAGACAATCTGCGCAAGCAGGTATCGGACGCAGGGTATGATATCGAGGATACTCCGCAAGGCCCACGTGTGAAACAGAAGAAGCATGTGATAGCTGGATAATTATTCAAGGCAGCAGGTGCATATGAAATTAGCAATCACCGGAAAAGGGGGTGTGGGGAAGACCACACTCTCGGCATTACTGGCACAGGTTTATGCAGATATGGGACGCCAGGTATTGGCAGTCGATGCCGATCCATCCCCGTGCCTGGCGGGCGCGCTGGGTTTTCCAGACGAGCTGCGTGAGAAGCTGGTACCCATATCGGAAATGGATGACCTGATCTACGAACGAACCGGGGCGAGACCAGGCACCACTGGCGGCTTTTTCACTCTCAACCCGCGCGTGGATGATATCCCCGAGCGTTTCAGCGTTATACACAGGGGTGTGCGCCTTCTGGAAATGGGCGCGGTGGACATCGGTGGGTCGGGCTGCATCTGTCCGGAAAGCGCCATGCTCAAGACGCTGTTCACCCATCTGCTCTTCCGCAAAGATGATGTGTTAATATTGGACATGTATGCCGGTGTTGAGCATCTGGGGCGCGCCACAGTAGATTTTGTAGATGCTATGCTGGTAGTGGTTGAACCCACGCGCCGCAGCCTGGGTACCGCCGCACAGATCAAGAAACTTGCCAACGATATTGGCCTGACACGCCTGTGGCTGGTAGGCAACAAGGTGCGTAATGCGGATGAATCCGAGTTTTTGAGCAAGGAAACTCCCGGAATACCGGTACTTGGATACTTAACCGCTGACCTCGGTGTCCAGGAGGCTGACCGGTTGGGTATCGCGGTGTATGATCATGTCCCTCCGCTGCATAATGCAGCGGTAAAAATGGCGGCTGAGTTGGTAGCCCAGATAGACAATGAGCGTAGTGTGAGTTAATTTATTGGAGATTTTGCGATGACGATTACGATTGCATTAGCTGGTAAAGGTGGGGTCGGTAAAACGACCATCGCGGGGATGGTGATCAAATACCTGGTGCACAGCCAGCCCGGTGCGGTGCTGGCGATTGACGCAGACCCAAGCAGCAATTTAAATATGGTGCTCGGCTTAGATTTGGATTGGACAGTAGGGGATATCCGTGAGGGTATGCTCTCACAAGTGAAGGAATCGCTGTTCATGGGTGGGGCAGCTATGGGGACGATGCCCGGCGGGGTCTCCAAACGCGATTACCTGGATATGCAAATCCGCTCGTCACTGGCAGAAGGAGAGCAGTTTGACCTCATCGCAATGGGTCGTTCTGAAGGTCAAGGCTGCTACTGTGCTGTGAACCACAACCTGCGTGAGGTGGTCGATTCCATCAGCCGGAACTACGCCTACGTCGTTATTGATAATGAGGCCGGCATGGAGCACCTCAGCCGGCGTACCACGCGCGATGTGCAGCATCTGCTGGTCGTCAGCGATCCAACCCAGCGCGGCATCGTGGCTGCAGAACGAATTGCAGGATTTCGGGACGAGCTGGATATCCGCATTGAGAATGTCTACCTTATCATCAACCGTTTGAGTGGGCAGATGCCGGCGGAGCTGCACAAGCGCATTGAGGCGCTGGGGATTCCCTTGTTGGGGGTTGTACCAGCGAGCGAGGAGTTGAGCGAATACGAATTCAGCGGGCGACCGCTGGTGGAACTGGGGAGTGAAAATCCGGTCTACCAGGCGGTAGCCGGGATGATGCAGTCGATACTAGGCTGACTCGACCGCTTCGCGAGCGACATTCTACATTTTGGGCAGGTTGTGTGCGAAGAGTTGGTCCTTTTTCAGGCAATCGATTCCTGATCCATTTAATCGATTTCCGACTGCAGCAGTCTGAGCAAGGATCGCCTAGCCAGTAAATCAGTGGTGATCATGCCTGCCACACAGCCGTTCTCGACGACCGGCATGGCGGAAATCTCGTGGTGCTCCAGCTTGTGGATAACCTCGACAATACTATCCGATGGATCAGCGGAAATAACGCTGCGGCTCATGATCTCGGACAGCGGCTGGTCATCCGGCGAACCTTGTGCTGTGCCGCGGGTAATATCCCATTCGGTAACTACGCCCGCCAACTCACCCGCTGCGTTCAGGACAGCAAGAATGGGACTGCATGCTTCGACCAACAGCTCAGCAGCCTGGCGTACGTTTCTTGTTTCTGGGATAGTGGGAATAGATACCATGATCTCAGCCGCTTTGCGATCTCGCTCATGGGAGGCGATCCGGCGAATGCTGATTCGCTGGGCTGCATCGCAGGGCAACATGTCCGCATCTGAGATCAGTAACTCTATCAGCTCACGCATGTTGCGCCGGATCACCTCTTCACGCATAAGCTCTGCAGCCTGCAAGCGGCATTCGGCCAGCTCTGCCAGTTCTTGCTCATGGTCGACCAGCCAGGCCTCTACTGCCGTCTGATCCCCAAACATCTCAGCCGGGATACGAAGATGGTTTGGGGTTTTGATCAGCTGTTCCTGGGCGGCAAAGATTACTCCTCCTGAGTTGACCAGGTAATCAGTGGCAATCAATGTGCCGCGCTGGCGGTAGACCTCCCGCTCAGTACGCGCCCGGGCAGCCCTCCGATCCGGGTCTGGAGAGTAGGTATTAGCGCCCTCGATGATCACAGACCATTTGCCCATGCGATCTACCGTCATCGATGGACGGCTAGAAGGATCTGAATCCAGATAATTTGATACTGGAGCCGCCGGGATCAGGCAGAACGCTGATTCACGCAGTAGATCATTCGGATCGGTTGAATATTTCGCCGTCAGCAGCAATCCAACCGGGGTAAGCAGATGTTCGTTATAAAAGGTACGTGTGACGAGATTACGCTCTTCCCAGATACGGAAGAGCTTGTCTACCGGCAGTCCCTCTTCGCTGTACAGATATCCCTGGATATCACTCACCCCGACCACACGCGCGTCTGGGATACGCTCTTTCAATATGCGGGCAGTGTGTGCACCTACTGCCCCGTAGCCCTGTATCAGAACTGATAAATGTCCAGGGTGAGGTAGGGTAAGATCAGCAAACTGAGGAAGTGAACCCAGCCTTGGCATTTCTTCCAGGAGGGCCTGCAAGGCGATGATCAACCCGCCTGCCGCTGCTCCCAACTGGTCGATACGGTTGCCGCCCATTTCGACCGGTTTTGATACAACGCTGTCCAGCCCGTTTTCGATCGCAATGGTCTTCATGTCAGCATCGTTGGTGCCAACATCGGGGCCGGGCAGGAAGATGTCCGTATAGCGGCGCAGTAAACGGGCGAAAGCACGCACCACGTTTGCATGGATTTCTGGGGTCTGGTGGCGGTCAGCGATGATCCCGGCCTTCCCGCCACCGAAAGGCAAGTTCGCAGCCGCGTTTTTCAATGTCATGCCGCGCGCCAGGCTATAGATCGAAGCCGGGGTGACATCCGGCATCATGCGAATGCCACCCATCGAAGGCTTGCCCATAGCCAGATTGTCGATAACTAAATAGCCACCTATCTCGAGTGCTGATTGTTCGTCCCACATGCATACAACCAGGGTCGGTCCCAGGTTATCTGCTTCGATCCCCAGGCGGTTAAGACGGTCTATGTCCAGGGCGTTGAATTCCATAAAGCAATGCCCGTCTTCACATATCAAGCGGTTCTGCCATGTGCTCTCAGGCAGGCGTTCCCGCAGGAATGTTTCCATACGTCTTGGGATCATGGTTGCGCACTCCGCAAAAACTAGAGGTGAAGATTCTGAGCCGCTACGAATGACAGGCCATTTTGAGTGAGCGCCCAGGCAGTGCGATTGGTAGCTTCTACCTTGTCTAGGAAATTGAGCTGCATGGCATCCCAATCACCGCTTTCGATGACTTCACTTTTATCTCGGAAATAATCCAGAATATCGGACGGGTGCAGCCGGGTCTGGTCGATCTCCGGATCGCCGCCTTCGTGCTTGGCGGAGATATTGGCCACATGGTCTGCGATTTGTACCAGCTCGTCGCGGCGATTGTAAGGCTGGCGGACGATGCTCTTCCACGTTTCGGTAATGTGGTGCTCGAAACGCACCACATCCTCGAAGCCCAGCGCCTTCCGGAACTGGGCAGTGATTTCCATGGTCTCGTTGTTGATCGAGTTGCTCCAATTGAAGCCGATCAGCGGGGAGGTGCCGTCATCCCGTGAGAACAGCTTGGCGCCGATCAAGGTCCATAATCCGGCATAGGGATTGTCGTTGCCCATAAATACTGATATCTTGAACTCGATGTTTATACCCAGCCGGTACAGGAGATAACCGACCAGGACAGTGCCGGGATTAATGTTCAGCACCTGGCGCACGCCGTAGTTTGTATAGTAATACAGGAATTCATCCAGCCATTTTAGGGGGTAGTGATTAGGTTCGCCGACGCCGCCAAAGTAGCCGGTTATGGTGGCGGGTCCTCCCAGATGAATATTGGAACCATCTGTGCCCTTGGTATCCAGTGTCTCGACATAGCTGGCGCCGATAATGTTCATCGCCGCGGCGATGGCTGGCAGATCGCCATCGGCTTCTTGCTCCTTCATTTTCCGTACTTTAATCCAACGTCCAGGCATTAAGGAACATTGCTCAATGGCGCGACGCGCCGCTGCAATCACCCAGGGAAAATACTGGCAGGCGCTGACCTCTAAGGTGACGGCAAACTCATCCTTGAATGCTATCCGGTCTGCCCTGGTCCCCAAGACCGAGCGGCGGTAGTCAGCAAGGCTGACGAACGCTTTTCGATCACGCTGCTCTTCCAACCACTTCAAATCATCCAAGAATTTGGGTTGGGTCTCTTTCACGCGTTGGAGCAAGTTCGGCAGCTGGCGCGCCTGCTCTGCCTTCGCATTTATTTCGTCAGCCGTTCCGTACCTGGCGACCACCTCGAGGAAATTGTTGACTACTTGCATATCTGGGTCCAGCAAGACTGCATTAATGTCGTCAAGACGCTCGGATGGGATCTTTAACAGTTGGCGTAAGTCATCATACATTGTGGATTCTCCCGGAAAATAGAATTCCCATATAAAACACATAGCGTACATTCCTGCACGCTATGTGTCCATACCTTATCTAAGCATCCGGATTAATTCCTCATATTCTTCATCCGGCATCCCAAACCAGTTATCCGGTTGGGGGAAGGAATGCTCGCTGACTTCTTTCACATAAAGTGTCAGGCCGTCCAAAATGACCTTGCCTGCCTCACCAAATACTTTCGCCATGCGTGGCTTGAAGCGCGGGAATAGTCCAAACATGTCGTGGTAAATGAGAAGTTGTCCATGTGCGCTCGGACCCGAGCCCAGACTCATGATAATGCAATTATCTGCCCGTTCTGTGATCAGCTTGCACACCCGGTCAGGCACCATTTCTAACAAGATCATAAATGCTCCTGCGGCTTCGAGTGCCTTGGCATCATCGATGATCTTCTTGGCCTGCCATGCACCTTTACCCTGTACCCTGAACCCACCCAGGGCGCTGACACTTTGGGGGGTCAGTCCAAGGTGACCGATCGCTGGTATGCCAGAATTCACGATGCCGCGAATACGATCAGCCATCTCAGCGCCACCCTCCAGCTTTATGGCATCACAGCCGGCCTCTGCCATGAACCGGCCAGCATTGCGGATAGCCGACTCAACGCTGGGTTGGTAGCTCATGTACGGCATGTCCCCAACCAGGAAAACGTTTGGCGCGCCGCGCCGTACAGCCTGGGTATGGCGGATCATATCATCCATGGTCACCGGCAGGGTGTTCTCGTAGCCAAGCATCGTCATGCCCAGGCTGTCACCTACCAGGATCATGTCGATACCAGCCTCTTCTTGCAGGTGTGCAGTAGGATAATCGTAGCAGGTCAGCCATGTGATCGGTTCCCCGCTGGCGACCTTCTTAAATAAAGCCGGTAGATTGACTTTCTTACGTTCCGACATGCGGATACTCCTTGTCCTTTATGAGGTGGATTTACTCGGAAGGGATAACCCTCGGTTTTAGAATTTCCGAATATTGTGGATTATTTTGTTTTGATGACCTCTCACAATGATTGTACGTGAAAGATGGTACGAATTCAACTGTAGAATGTCACTGCCATCACAGGAATAATCAACTTCGGAAGAAATTTCCTAACGGCGCGTAAGCCTCTGGCGGTTGATGAGCATTCCGAACACAATCACGATCACGACCAGGACACCAAATGCAACCATCCACTGATTGAGATCGGGATCGGAGGGTGGTGGGATATCACGAGGGGTCGCTGTCGGTCGTGGAGTGCGTGTGGGACGATGGGTACGTGTTGCGGTTGGCGTCAGCGTTGGTGTAGAGGTAGATGTGGCGGTCGGTAAGGGTGTGGCGGTAGCAGTTAGCAATACCGGCGTTGGCATGTGTTCCGCGATCGGCTGGCTGTCAGCGACTTCAAACGAAATGGGCTCACCAGGGGCGAAGATATCCAGGAATCCATTGGCGATGACGAGTCCCTGATTGTCGCCTACTGACAGCGATGCCGGGCGTAGATCCAGGGCAATCACCGCGTTCGAGCCGATCAAAGTTGCACCCTCGGAGTCGAGGGCGATCGCTGTGTCTAAATTCAAGCCCAAGGCTGCCATTTCGGGGTGGTTGTAGGCTGTAGAGAACAGCCGACCCCAACGGTTGGAACTCATCAGGCGTGGTTCAATAATCAGTGGGACCAGCTCCAGACCCGGCGATGAGCTGATCTGGTCGAGCAGAAATGATCTGGATGCGGCTAGATCCTGCACTGGACGTCCGTCGGTCGGTACCCTCTCAGAAGCGAAATAAGATCCCGCCAAGGCTGCTGCTGCATCATCCATTAACAATGTCGTTCCACTTCGCCAGGCAGAGATCACCGGTTCGAGGGCAGCGGATTGAATCCGGGATGGATCAGCGCCGGATATGAGGATGCCATCGTATCTGCTTGGGTCTATGTCAAGTGTCTGGGCATCGGGGGGCAGGATATAAATACTCGCATGCATTTCCAAAGAACTGCTAATCTGCACAGCGACCGATTGCGCCTGGTTGGTGCTCGGATAGCCTGCGACAATAACCAGCCAGTTCTGCCGGGGTGAACCGCTGATTTGGCGAAGATAATCCAGGATAATTTGGCTTGAATCCTGCATGGCGAACCCGCCGCTGAGGATCAGCGTCCCTGCATCGGGAGGAAGCCTCAGCTGTAAGGGATCGCGGTTCAGGCGTTCTTGAACCGGCGCCAGGGAATGCTGGCGGGTCAGCAGATCGTATGAGAATTCACCGGGCGCCAGAAGATGGACAAGCACATTGCGCATGCTTATCAGCGGAGTACATGGAAGAACAGCCGCATTTACCTCCCCGCAGCCCCGGTAGCGAGCGCGTGCTGCAGATTGGTAGGTTTCAGCGTCAAGTACCATTACCGCTGAGCGTCCGAATACGGCGTCCAGACTATTACCGTCGGGTGCAAAAACCGTGGTACCAGTGTCAATGCCAATACCTACATGGGGTCCGTCCGGCAGATGGATTGCATTCAGTAAACGACCAATATTACCCTGTTGAAAATAACTGGTATCTACAATGGCGTTTTGAAAACCAATGAATAATCCGTGATGTTCAGCTGAATTCCATAATTCAACGGCGTGGAAATTCAAAGCATGTTTATTATCGAAACCCGGAGAATAGCCGCGCAGCATAGCTGCTGAGCTTAATGTCCCCCCGGCGCCTGTTCCTGCGATCATTGTACCTGCCTGGTGTGCACGCACCAATGCGCCCTCCACCGGTGTACCCCCAATCACCTGTGTGGCAACCGCAGGGTCGCCGTCGGGAATAAAGATCGCAGAGAGATGTTCCGAAAAATGGGATAGTAAATCTGGATTGAGTGCATCATCACGGATGAATATTGGGATCATATCAACCGTGCATGTTACCTCTCTCCCGGCTGCTTGTTGGCAAACCGCTTCTATCTCCGCTCTGAGATTTTCAGCTGTACGCAACACTTGCTGGCGCTCGGCATCGCTGATCACATCTGGATCAGAGGCAAGCGTGATCGGCAAGACCAGGATGCTGGCGATGCCCGATTGGGCATTCGAAATCGCTGCCCGAGAGAGAGCAGGATAGATCTCTGCGTAGCCCCCCCCGGCGGGTAAAAGCAGCGGGGTATTACTTCCAGATTGTGCCGAAACTGCTCTATTAAGGCTGATAGATAATAAGACAACCAGGAGAAGCAGGACAAATACGTACTTGTATTTTTGCATCTCCTCTATTTTACCCTGAGAATGTGTGTGATGATCGTAGCTCCACTACCGCCGATATTTTGAGCCATCCCGATCCGCGCGCCGTCCAATTGGGTTGGACCGGCTTCGCCACGCAGCTGCTGCACAACCTCGGCTATCTGATAAATCCCAGTAGCGCCAACCGGGTGGCCGCGCGCTTTCAGACCACCCAATGTGCAGATGGGAATACGCCCACCAGGGTGGATGTGTCCATCAAGACCCAGACGCGGCGCCTGTCCGCGCTCAGCAAATCCACACGCTTCCAACGAAAGGGCGGTCATGATCGAGAAAGCATCATGCAGCTCAAACAGGTCAATATCTTGTGGTGTAACCCCAGCCTGAGCGTATGCGCGTGATGCTGAGCTGGCGGCAGCAGACAGCAAGGTAACATCCTTCCGGTCATGGACTGCCAGCGTATCGGTAGCAGCGGTCGATCCGGCTATGGCTACAACTGGCCGGCCCTTTCCATTGCGGTGCCGCAGGTGCTCTAACGGTACGATGAGCACAGCCGCGGCACCATCCCCAATCGGAGAGGCATCCAGCAGATTGATGGGTTCAGCCACCATGCGTGCATTTTGGTAATCTTTTTCGGTAATAGCTTCATGCAGCCTGGCGTACGGATTGTGGAGGGCATTGGCATGGGCATTGATCGAAAATGGGGCGAAATCGGTGTGCTTCCAGCCGTATTCGTACAAATAGCGGCGCATGACCAATGCATTAAGTGCCACAAAAGACAGCCCGTGCGGAGTTTCGTAATCAGCATCTGCAGCTTCTGCCAAAGCCGCTGTGGTATCCGCACCTTTCATCTCGGTCATTTTTTCCACACCCAGGGCGATGGCTGAGTCAATCTCGCCAGAGCCGACTGCCATGATCGCCAGCCGCAGGGCAGCCGCGCCTGACCCACAGGCTGCCTCCACTTTAACTGCCTCAATGTGTCTCAAGCCAGCCCAATCAGCGATCAAAGTCCCCAATGCTTCCTGGTGGCTGAGGATACCCGACAGCATGTTGCCGACAAACAATGCATCTACACCCTCACGCCCGGCGTCTTGCAAAGCCTTCAGCACTGCCTCGCTTGCCTGCTCGCGCAGCGATGTTTCCCAACTTTCAGCGACCGGAGTTTGACCGATCCCGAGGATGGCTAATTCACGCATATATTGATTTACCACCTTTTGTGAAAATCAACACATATTATCCTCTTGAATACTCTCAGAAACTATCTACCTAGAGCCGACGATCCCGGAGGAGCTTTGTTCCAGCGTAATCACGGCAATCTCCGGAGGGCAATTAATGCGAATTTGCAGCTCAGCAGTGCCCAGACCACGGTTTGCATAGAGCTGCATGCCATCTATTTGATACAAGCCGTACGGATATCGACGCGCCAGATAGGGTAAAAAGATCGCGCCTAAACCCGGCAGCCTTACCTGACCGCCGTGGCTGTGACCCGAGAGCTGCAGATCGAACCGCCCAGTGGCTGCGCTGATATCTGCGTAATCCGGTTCATGTACCAATAAGATCGCTGCTCCCTCTGAAGGCATCTGTTCGATTACTAAATCCAGCCGATCTAGACGGAGGTAATGCGAATCCACACCCGCGACATGCAGGAAATTCGATTCCCGATTCAGGCTGATGATCCGGTTGCTCATATCAATTGCACCTGCGCTATCGATCGACTGTCGGATTACCTGTGCATCGGACCAATGATCGTGATTTCCCAACACCGCTAATACACCGTCGTTGGATTTCAGCCGGCTCAATGCCTCGATGATGCCTGGTGCATAGAGTTCCGGCTGATAGGTGACGAAATCTCCGGTTATGGCGATCAGATCTGGTTTCAGACCATTCACCTGCTCGACCACTTGATCCAGGATGGATTGGTTCAACCAGGTGCCGAGATGCAGATCACTGATATGGACGATGCGATACCCGGAAAATGCGACCGGCAGGCGTGGAAGCGCCAATCTTAGCTGCGTAATCTCCAGCCAATCCGTATGATCCCGTGGATTCGGAATTCTTCCCAGACTGGCTAGCTTGATGCCGTTCTTCGAGTGGGCAAAGGCTATGAACGCGCCTAGAAGTACCCGCCTGATCGGGTTGCGGGGAAGATATTTGGACTTCATTCAATCTCCCTGGGGATATGCTCTCTGATGGAACGGATCGGTATTACTGGCTGGATCCCCGGCGGTGGTGTGAAGATAAGATGTACAGTTCTTTTGATAAAAAACGTTCATCAGGGCGTGCTTCCCATGTATAGATCACATAGGTACGTGCAATCTTATCATGCCAACCCTGGCGTTGGTCGTCGATCAGAACCCAGAAAAAGCCAATGAATAAGGGGGCGGCTGAAACAAAGTAGCCCAGGTAGCGTAGCAGGCTGCGAACCACCGAGACTCGCTTGCCTTCTACAGCGACAACCCGCAGGCCAAGCAGGGCTTTTCCGGGTGTTTGTCCTGCAAAGTACGTGAAGAAGACATGATACAAAAGGATAAAGAGGGCAGAAAGGAATCCAATCAGGAATGAGTCGCGTAAGAAATCTATTACCGGTCCAACGCCGGGGATTTTATTAGCAGAGATGCCGAGGAATATTCCCGTGCTCAATGTATCGAGTGTTACCCAGACGATCCAATTAAATACGGTGATGGTCAATGCGATGATGATTGCATCGATGATAAAGGCAAGCACACGGCTGATAAATCCAGCATAATAACCCTGTAGGTCCGTTATGATTGGTGCGGTTTGTCCTTGTGTCTGGTTCATTGGAGCCGCTTTTTACCCCGCTGATGGATAGATCGCAGAGAAGCTGCCTTAATTTTCACTTCTGGAGAGGGTGCAGGCACCTCCACGCGCGGTGTTTTGCGAAAGATACCGCGTGCTATCCCTTCCAGGAACGTATCCGCACTCACCGTCCTCTCACGCACCTCTTCAACAACTTCGTTCGCCAGTCCAGTGCTCTGTGTTTGCACCAAATCTCTGACTGAGGGATTGGCAGCCAGGTAGTCGAAGAAAGCATCTATCGTCTCGCTCAGCGCTCTTGTCATCAAAATCCGACTGGATAATTCCTGCTCTTCTCCTGTTTTAATCCAGCTTGCCAATTCCATCTCGCCTCGGGCAACAAGTTGATCATATCTGCGTTTTGCTGGTTTGATCAACGGTAAGCGCGCGAGCGGTTTTAGGAGTGGGCTGACACTTTTTTCAATCAATCGCCCGATCCTACCGGCCTGGGCAACACTATAACGGATGTTATCCTCGGCCTGAAAGATCATCCCGATCATCGCCCGTCGGGCTGTCACAACAGCAGAGCCAGATTCCCTGACACCAACTGCACCTTTCCGGGCAGGTGAAATTCCATCCTGCTGTGCTGCTGGCAGCATTTCTCTCACCTGACGATCAGTAGTCGTCTCCCATTCTTCCAGCCGGCTCCAAAGCTCGTCCATGAACAAGCCAATGCCGCCCACGACCAACCGTGTCAGTGAACGGCTGTGGACGAAAAGGGGTGCATCCTGCGTAATCTGGTTCATATCGGCAGATGCATCTGCTGGTAGCTGAGAGGATGCTGGATTCTCCAAGGTATTCACTCCATAAGATCTTCAGAACCCGCGGTAGACATCAGTTCCTAATATTATAGTCGAATGCTGTAGAGGCAGGATGGTTTATCGCTGCTTCACCAGAGAGAAATCACCACCTGACAGATCATGAAGCGCACGAATACACAGCGTGGCAGATTCGCTCCACCCCCAGAAATTGATTGTTGTGGATGCTTAAGGCAGCACTTCTATTGAATCACTGGCAGAGCGTCCCCAGACCGTTGCATCATACATGGCATACACTTCAGCCGGTAATGCCGTGAAGCTGCCGCTGCGAGTGGCGCGTGCCAGGTAGCTGTATGTATGCTCCCCAAAGCCGAGTTCTGAAATGAAGAAGCTCACCCGATCGCTATGCACTTCCTTGTTGTTGTAGCCATAGTCCTGCCAGTAATAAGTCGGCTCTTCGTAGAGCGTTTGCTCGTGGCTGGTCGTATTCAGGCTTTCGTTCAACGCCTCTAATCCACCGGGCAGTTTATCTTCCACGATGATAAAAAAACCTTTATCCGGCAAAGTTACCCGCAAAGTGACACGCAAGAGCTCGCCTGTCTTATAGCTGGTAATGACCTCATTCGTATCAGCAGATGTATAGGTCCGTTCGACCTGCACGCTCCCCGCAGCCTCCACCTGTTCATATGGAAATTCCATCCGGCTGTTGATCAGGTAATACAGGCGTTGATCGCTGGCTGAGTGCATGCTGATCAGGTTTCCTCCTGTTTGGAGCTGTGTGACAGGCACCTCCAGGGAGATGACCGGTTCGCCAGGGCCTAAGAGTCCACTGGAAATCACATCATCGTTTAGAGAGATCGCGTACTCTGTGTCAGCCGTCAATGCCTGCTCTGCCAGAAGGTGATCAGTCAGGGCGATGATGGTGAAAGCCGTCTCATTCGTCGAGCCCCAGCCGTTTTGGCTGCGCTGCTTCATCAACCAGCGGACCATACCGGGCACCAGAGGGTGGTCGGGTCTGATGTTTACAAAAGCATCCAATGCCAGAGCCGTGCTGCGTACACTGGAGGACATGGTCTTTTCATAGTAATGACCATCTTCATATGGATTGGGCCAGTATACTAACCCATCTCTCTGCACTGCGCTCTCCGCGAGCAGAGCCAAGATCGCCTGCGCCTGCTCATGGGCACCCAGCTTGAACAATGCCAGTGCCAGGGCTGCCTCGCTGAAGGTATCCAGCTCATAAGCTTGGTCTGCAAGGCGGAGGGTTGCATCTATATCGCCATAGCCGGCGTAAGCCAGGCTGAATAAGGCAAATGCCTGGGTGCGCAGATCCGCTCCTTCGAATTCCTGGTCGCCTGCATAAGCGGTAATGTGATCCCCTGCATACCCCATGGCAACCGGGTTGGGATCCTGGACATACGCTTTCAACCAATCAGCTCCGCGCTGGATAACCTGTGGGTCACCCTCATAGCCTGCCTCAGCTGTCACTGCCAGACCAAAGACAACCCAGGCAGTCTGATAATCGTGTGTCTGGTCGTCATACCACCACCCCCAGCCGCCATCATTATGCTGGTATCCGTACAGGCGCTGAAGACCGGCATTGATCAAAGCTGGCAGATCAGATTCCAAAGTGGGATTGCTCACTCCGAGCTGGTGGAATGCTCGCCCAACCACGGCATTGGGCAATGCGCGGCTCATGGTTTGCTCTACACAGCCATATGGATAGCCGGTTAAGAATTCCAGGCCGGTCAGCAATGTACCCGCAATGCTGCGGCTGACCTCAATGAGCACTGTGCTGCTTTCCAACACACCTCCTGGCACCACGATGGCAGTGTTGAACTCGCCTGTGAAATCACCCACCTGGTTATTTACCTCCGCTACTGCTCGCTCCTGGATTGGCAGCAGCAGAACCACAGCATCGCCTACCAGAGCTGTGTCAACCGGGATGGCAGACACAGTTACCCGCGCTGAACCGGCTGCCAATACCTCTCCATTCCAGCCGAGCATACGCACTTCGCCGGGTGATAGGTTGAGGGACTGGGTTGGAGAGCCAGATATCAGGATTGGTGGAGTTGAAGCTGGCTGTCCTGATTCATCGCCATTATGAATCTGTATGGAAACCGCGAGCTCAACTGGCTCGGAAGAGTAATTATGCAGCATAGCAGAGAGCTCTACCTTGTCTCCGTTTGTCAAGATATTCGGCAGGATGGGTCGCACCACGATCTCCTTTTTGGTGACGATGTTCACCTGGGAATCGCCGACCATGTGATCAATGGTTATTGCCCGGGCGGTCAGCCGCCAGCTTGTCAGACTATCGGGAAGCGTCAGGCTGAACGTGACTGACCCTTGCTCATCGGTGGTCAGCAGTGGGAACCAGGCAGCGGTATCTGGAAAATCGCTGCGCGGATTGCCGGAATCACCGCCGCCACCGCCGCCCATCCCCCCCATCATCAAATATCTCTCCAAGGCCATCGAATCGTAGGTGCGCACGATATGGTCACGCGGCGCGTAGAAGGCATCGAATATAGAGCCCGATAGATTTTCGCTCAAGCTGAAGATCGCCTCGTCCACCAATGCCGCAGAAAGCTCTGCCTGGACCGGATTGCCCTGCTCGTCGGTCACTTCAATGGTGAAGGTCGCTTCATCGCCAGGTGCGTAATCTGGCTGATCCGGAGTGATGTTGATGTTCAATCGCCGACCAACCACTGGAACCAGGAGCTCAACGCTGGCGGTGCGCAGCTTGCTGTCATTCAGGCTGGTGTAGGTATCTTGTGTCAGGCGAGTATCTTGTTCCTGCCAGGCGTTGACAGTGATATAGATATTCGGCGCATCTTCTGACTGGATAGGGACCTCGACCAATGTAACCGGAGATGTCAGCTGCACGGCTTGGGCCCGCCGGGTGGTACCGCGCTCAAAGGTTAGAAGTGCCGATCCACTGAATGAAGATTCGATCATCAGGCGGGCTGTCTCACCTGGGGTATACGTACTTTTATCGGCTGCTATCCGCAGCGTCTCAATGTAATCACTGGCCCATCGATCGCGAGGACGGTAGGCATATAGCCAGGTAGTCTCGAGAATGGCGTTATCGTGGCTGTCTTTTCCGACCAACCTCAACTGGTAGTAGCCCGATCTGTCGATGGTCATTCCAATTTCGAACAAGCCATCTTTATCGCTGATCAGATCAAACGATTGCACAATCCTGTCGTAGGAGTAAGACTCCCAATCGTATTGTGCCAGTTCCAGCTTAACAGAGCGTTGGCTGACCGGTAGGTTCTCCAGGTCGGTAATATTGCCCGATACCCGAAATTCTTCGCCGGGGGTCTTCAGCCAATTTCCGGTGTCCAGCTTGTAGATCTCAGAGGTGTTATATACCTTGAACACTGTAAAGGCACTGACCGTCTGATGGCTGCCGTCATCGAGGGTGGCCTCCAATCCCCAGGTAGTATGAATCCCATTCGTGGATGCCAACGAGTCGGTATAGCCCATGCTGCCCGTAGTTGCAGGAAAACCGTATGAGAAATGCCCTTGCGCGTCGGTACGACCCTCCGTTTCGGTATCGTAACCTCCCACCCACACGTACTCCGGTGTATCTCTCTCGTCTGAGTCGGAATATGAATAATCATATTCCACCAGCTCGTAGAGTTTGGTGGTCACGAAAGCTCCGGCAACCTGCTGGCCAAAGAAATAGCTGGCGTCTAAATCTACCTGCACTGGATCAGCAGCAACATAGTATGTCTGGTCGGTGTTGATGTTGATCGTGAAATCTGGCTTACGGTAATCCTGTACTTTAAATAACTGGCGGTGGATATCATCCATGACTTCCAGCTCGATCTGGTAGTCTCCCAGCATGGCGCCTTCAGCTAGTAGAAACTCACCATTAAGGGTTCCAAAGGCACTAGTCGCCAGCTCATAGGTTTGGACGATGTTATTGCGCGCATCCCGAATGCGCATGGTCGCTGGAGTTCCTTCGGTCATCAATTCGATTTGAGAGTCATTATCCAAACGTAAAACTGCTTTGAAGTAGACGCTTTGGCCCGGCTTATAGATTGGGCGATCGGTGTAGATATATGCGGCGGTGCGCATCGTTTTAGGTGCTGCCTGCCACCAGCCCCACCAACCTGCTCCCGTTTGCCATTCGTTGCTCAAACCGCTAACGGTAATATCTGTGCCCTCGAAATCTCGCCCGGTGAGCGCCAGGCTATCCTCGGCAACGACAATTAGCGGCTGTGGATCGCGAGCTACTCGCGCCTGGTATATGCCGATCTCGTCTGCACGCCCCTGGGCGATCTGCTCGCCGTCGCGCGCGAATATGCTGATCCTGGTCCCCGGTCTGGAATTGCCGTTAATATCTGTGATCCAGCACACAATCTGCCCTTCAGCCTGTTTCACCACCAGGGTGTTGCGTGTCAGCACCAGCAGCAGTTGGTCGGTAGCTCCGGCTGGGGAGTTCATAGTGAGCACATACAGCCCAGCATCGATATCATCAGGTATGATCGTTTCACGCGATGTGCCCTCCCATCCACCTGATCTGCCGCGCAGATTATCCTCCCACTCAGTGATGAGTGCCCCCCCAGCGGTGCTGATCGGCCCACGCTCGAAGCCCGCAACGCCGCGAAATCCGGAGGAATAGCGATCCAGAAACTGCTCCAGGTTTAAGCGATGGATTGTGAAGCTGATCGGTCCGCTGTCCTGGGGAGCGTAATACTGCACTGCGCGGCGCCCGTCCACGTCAATAACCTGGGCGTTCGGACCGTAATCGCCAAAACCCGGCGCTCCGTAGCGGTACGGAGCAAAGGCGGTGAAAGTAAGCAAATAAGGCTCAAGCAGGGCAGGCTCGCCTTGTGCAGTGAGTGCGTCTGTAGTCAGGCTGACGGTATAGCTGTGATCTGGCTCAAAGCCGCTCTCCGGTTGGAAAATAAGGGTACGACCTTCCCAGGTAAAGCTGCCTTTGATGGCGGGTTCCACATGGAATGCTGCTTCAGTTGAGGAGTGATCCATCTCGAGGGTAAAGGTAATCTGGACTGGCTCATTATGCGGGTGAGCTCCATCCATGGGGAGTGGGTCGGTCCACAGAATTGGGGGAGGCGTCTGGAAAATTACCGGTGGGGGTGGAGGAAGTGAATCACCATGATTGTCGAGCAGCCCGTCGGTGAGGCTGATCGAATATTGCGTGCTGTAGGGAAGGCTTTGGGAGCCAACAAGGACGATCTGCTTTTCTCCTTGTCGAGTCCATGTGCCCTGGGTAGATGGTTCGATGTGGATGATCTGATTTAGATCCAGGTTCTGGATAGAGTAGTTTAACAAGATTTCGATCAGCCCGTTCTCAACCACATCGCTTCCATCGGATACTTCATTAACCAGCGCTGGCAGGCTATAATCCCAGCGGTAATCTTCTCCGAGAGTTATCCCTCGAGCGTCCTTTGCCTCACCCGCCAGGGTAAAATGATAGCGCTGACCCGGATTCAGGAGCTGCTGAGGGGTGATGGATGCGGTGTTCCCATGCCAACGAATGTTTAACGGGAGATCTGGCTGTACGTCCAAGGCACTTGCGAAGGATTTGGCATCCATCGCCTGATCGAAAACAAGCTGGATGCTGGGTTTGCGATTTTCCAGGCTTGTTTCAGCCGGCGTGCGGGTGAGAAGCTGGGGAGGAGGCAGGATTGATATTTCCCATTTGATCGCATCTTCCAGAACGCCGCCGTTATGGCTGCGTAAATCTTCGTTGAGCAGGAGCTGGTAAGTTTGGTTGGATTTAAATCCGGTCAGCGGTGTGAAAGTCAGGCTCGTTTTGCTCTCATCCCAACGGATCTCGCCGTCTACCCAGGGATAAGTCAGCAGGGGGAATGTTGTGCTCTCCGGGTCCATCCCCTGATTGAACTGCACTTTGATGGGTGCTCCTGGTAGGAAATGGTCTAGATCGATATCGGATTGTATCTCCGCGGAAACCGGGGTGGGGGTGGTCTCTGGTCGGGGGGAGTCCGTGGGTTTGGGCTGCACCTGGGCGACTGCTGCAGACTCAGCCTGGCTGTCGGCTGTCTTGGGGACAGGCGATGCTCCACGACACGAGAGCAGGAGTCCAAAGATAAGTGAGGCAAGAATCAACCGGCGAATCATGTGGTTCCCTCCCCAATCGATCGTCAGACCACGCAGCCTGGCAGCATAAAAGGTTTATACCTGATTGATTATTAGAGTTACAGATGGTTGTATGCTACATGCGTACGCATATAAGTTTACCGACTATCAAATACCTATGCATCCTACTTTTGAATGAATGCCGAAGTGCGAATGGATGATTATCGGCGATCGTCGACCGGCTTGCCCAGGATTAAATCCGCCTGCTGGAAGATGCCGCATGAGAAGTGATTTCCCAATGGAGCAAGCTGCTCTCCATCAACGAATACCCGTTCGAGTTTATCTGCATGAAGGACTGTCTCAATATCCGGGTAAGGGAAGGGGTATTCACCTTCGGTTTGCCAATCGATTCGGTATCCATGCGGTATTGTATGCATCTTATACTTATCTACTCGCCCCGCACCAAACCCATCGCCGGCATCGGAATACAACAGGCTGTTCCCCTCTCCCGGGTAGATGTTAAGGGACAATCGCTCTCTGTCTAACAAAGGCAGCAGTAATCCGCCGCGCACAAATACCGGTATATTCTCCAGGTTCACCGGTATGGTAAAGTTCCCCGGTCCTTGATAGAAATGATCGTCCCAGAAAGAATACCATGACCCTTTTGGAAAACTAACCTGGCGCTTCTCCAGCCCAACAGAAAATACTGGGGCGATGAGCAGGGTGTCCCCTAACATGTAGCCGTCATCGATATCCCACAGCTCTGGTTGATCCTGATCCCTAAAAAAGATGGGGCGTACAATTGGATAACCTCGCTGGCTGGCTTCCCAAGCAAGCGTATATAGATAAGGCAGGAGCTGATAACGCAAATTGATATAGCGGCGTATGATGCCTGTATATGGTTCGCCAAACACCCACGGCTCGCGTCTTTGGGTGATCAATGAGGAATGCGTCCGAAAGAACGGCAGGAATGCAGCCAGCTGGAACCAGCGCGTATATAGCTCCGGAGTTGGATCGCCACTGAAGCCACCGATGTCCGGACCGCAGTAAGGAATTCCGGAAAATGCCAGAGCGAGTGTCGCGGTCAGGCTGAGCTTCAATCCTGCCCAGGTGCTCTCGCTGTCAGCAGTCCAGTTCCAGGCATAGCGTTGGTTGCCTGCCCATCCCGATCGAGATAGGATCCAGGGTCGCTTGTGAGGAGCGTACTGCTTCATTGCCGCGTATCCAGCCCGGTTCATCTGCAGCCCGTACACGTTATGTCCCTGGTAGTGATCACCTCCGGTCCCTTCCAGGTCGAGACTCATATTGAGGGGGAGATGATTGCCGCCCCAAGCATTGAACGCAGTCGGCTCATTCATATCGTGCCAGATACCATCCAGACCCCGTTTGAGAAGGCGAGGATAGAACTCCTGCCACCATTTCCGCACACGAGAAGAAGTAAAATCAGGGAACACGGTCGGTCCGGAAAATGCCACCGCGGTAAGTGTTTTTCCACCGGGGTCGGTGCAGTAGGCGTTTGCTTCCAGTCCGCTGCGGTAGATATCGTACCCGTCTTCCACCTTGATACCTGGATCCAGGATGCCTGCTAAGTGAATTCCATCGCGCTTTAAATCTGCAGACAGCTCTTCAATGTCCGCGAAGCGGTCAGGATCGAAAGTGAAGGACCTGCGATCATGCATGTAATCAAGGTCCAGATGGACAGCGCTTAGATTGAGGCGATGCTCCTTGAAACCTTGAACCACCTGGCGGATGTCTTCAGTAGATTTGTATCCCCATCGAGATTGGTGGTAGCCTAGACTCCAGATTGGCGGCAGCGGGGCTTTTCCCGTCAGGCAGCTGAATTGCTCGATTGCACTCGAAAATGGTCCTTGGATGAAGTAATAACGCAGCGCGCCCATCTCGAAGGTAAGCCTGGCTGAATCCGACTCATAAGTCGAGCGGCTGCCCATCTCAAAAGTCGATGGGCAATGGTTTTCATAGAATATCAGATAGCTTCCCCCTTCGTGAAGCCCGAAAAATACCGGTATCGGCATATAGAGCGGATCGATCCCAGGCCCGTAGATACCTCCAGGATCGGTGGCCCACATGCGGTGCGTCTGGGCGCGTAAGTTCAATCCCTGGGCGTGAAGCCCCAATCCGTAGATGTGCTCCCCTGGCAGCAGTGAAGCCTGCTGCACCCAGCCTTGACCTGAGCGTACAGGTGGATAGAGTGAATGCAGCAGGCTGTTGTTCGGGTCGAGAAACTGCACCTGGCCTGTCGCATGGACCTCTATTTGTAGATCTGAAGTGGAAAGGAGAAAACCATCCTGGAGAGGTAGGTGATGAACATCCGTCTCTGGCCACTTTGCTTGCTCGATTGCATAAGGCACTGGCAGCCTGCCGGGCTGCCAGGTTAACCGCGCCAGGTCTTTGGCGAGAAAGACCAATTCAAGGCTGGCATGTTCAAAGCCAATCTGCCAGCCGTGCGGTACTGGATCGGTTTTGGTCAGCTTCCCAATTGGTGAGCTGGATTTGGCCAACCGCTGGCGGTAGGTGCGATCCGAACACTGCCTGGACAGGCTGAAACGAATAGCGCGCAGGCTGTTAGCAATGCCGAGGCCTTTTACTCCCAGGAGAATAGTGACCAGACTACGTGGTGTAGACACAAGACGGATCTAGGTAATTTGTTTGGCATCTTGCGCATAGCCATTATTGGGTTCTGAGGGACCCGATCAGCTGAATGGCAACTATATGAGATTAGTATCTCCGCATAGCAATTGCTTGTCAAGTTACAAAATATATTCTACAAGCTTCATCGATTAAGGATGGAGTAAGTCGGGGGGGTACGTTGTCGTATTCGCATAAAGCCTGGATCGTCCTCAAGATGTCGCGAGGATGGACTGACTGCAGCGTCCTCCCGGTTTGCAGATACCAACGCTGCAGCAGATACACGAAGGCTTCACGCTCGAAAGCAATTCCATAAACTTTTGACATCGTTATAAAGATCTGATAAAAAAGCTTCTCATCCGGGGACCCGACCTCAACTTTAATATGTATACGCCGTAAGAAGGCATCGTCAACCAACGAGCGGGGCTCAAGATTGGTGCTGAATACCAGGAACATTCGGAAAGGAACGACAATGGTCTGCCCGGTGTTCAACCGTAGGAAATCGATCAAGTTTTCAAGGGGCACAATCCAGCGATTGAGCAGATCTTCAGGGCGCACTTGTTGGCGACCAAAATCGTCGATTAAGAACATGCCCCCATTGGCTTTCAATTGCAGCGGAGCTTCATAAAACTTCGCTACCGGATCAAAGCGCAGATCAAGGGCATCCATTTTGAGCTCGCCGCCCACCATTACAGTGGGACGTTTAAACATTCCCCAGCGTTGATCGACGCGCCCGATCTCAATGGTGCGATTCCCTTCAACCGGGATAGACTTATGTACCAACCGGTCGTGAATTTGGATGACCTGACCGCCGGCGGTGAGTGCATATGGTATCCAGATCGGATCGGTTCCGGCAATGAGATGTCCAATCGCCTCAGCGATTGTGGTCTTGCCGTTGCCTGGTGGACCATAAAGAAAAAGAGAGGTGCCTGAATTGATAGCTGGTCCAATGCGGCGATGAAAATCATCTGGCAAAATCAATGTTTTTATCGCATCTTTTACCTGGTGCGATGAGATCCTCTGCCGGCGCTGTGTTTGGAGCTCGATCCCGCGATTGTAGTATGGGATAGAGACCGGTACCGGACCTATATAGGAGCTACGCTCGTTGGCGTCTCGGGCGCGCTGCTCTCCGGCATCAGTCAAGGCATATGAATACCCAAGGCGCCCCAGGTCCGAGCTGACCTTTGAGACTTCAACGAGGTGTTCTTTTTGCATCCAGAGCAGCAAATTGTCGATCAACCGGTTCGGTATTTTGAGCACCTCAACAAACCGGCTTAGTGAAACATTTCCCTCATTGAACAATAAACGAAAGATCAAGTCAATCACAATATTCTGGGGGATGTGGAGTGAATCCAGATCTTGTGGTTCGGCCAATATTTCCTTAAGACTCATCTCTCCAACCATCTATACACTCCTGGAAGGTAAATAATTACCCCTCACCTCTCTAGAGACTAGAACTGATTTTAACATCCTCTTAGCGAAAACTTCGCTAAAAAGGTGTGAAATCACCATGCAAAGTTGTAAGCTACCAGATCAATGAACGAAAGAATCTTTTACTTTCTACCAGTTATCCTGTAAAATTAAATGCGGCTCTTTAGGTGAGGTATTAGCATATGTGGTTGTTGATCCTGCGTTCATTAGATGGAAAACCGCGTGAGTATTCTATCTCGCCCGGACGCACCACGATTGGTCGGCGGGCGGATAATGATATTGTCATTTCGGACCTGTCTGCTTCGCGCCTGCATGCAGAAATACTGTTTGATCCCGAAGAGGATAATCTCATTGTCCGGGATTTAGGCAGTACGAACGGTACCTTCGTTAATCGTGAGCGCCTGATCGAACCGCGCTTGCTTTCGCCAAGAGATGTGATCCGCATCGGAGAGCATCTGATAACGGTCTTCCAGCCTCAACCCAGCCTTCCAACCGGGTCTCTTGTGCCAGGCACGCAGGTGCTGACCCGGGATGTTGTGCTGGAGTCGATCGACCAGCATGCGGTTTTGATGTACGATGCGGCTCGAAAGCTGAATACTGTGCTTGATGTTGACAGTGCCTTGCGTGAAGTCGCTTCGATGATTCGCCTGGCGTTAGGTGCGGATCGATGTGAGGTAATCCTTCCTGAAAAGTTTGATAACCTGCGTGATATTGGTTTTCCCGTGACGATTGCCAAGATGGCTGTCGAGCGGCGGTCCGTTGTAAATATTCCCGACATCTCACTAGAAGAAGATCGCATTCGAGAGAGTGCCTCCTTGCTCCGTATTTGCGCTGTGCTATGCGTGCCTGTCTTAAGCGGAGATGAGGTGATGGCGCTTATCTATATGTATAAAACAAATCCTGCTGAACGACCGTTCGACCAACAGGATATCCAGCTGGCAGTTGCTATCAGCCATCAAGCTGCATTGACCCTTCAGAGAATGCAGTTATTGGAACGTGTTTCCGGAGAGCAGCGTGTTCGCCAGGTACTTCAGCGCTTTGTCTCCCCAACCGAAGTTGAGTTCATCATGAAGAACTATAAGACTACAGGTGTGCTGCCTGGTTTGGGGGAACACCGGATAACAGTCTTGTTCGCGGATATTGCTGACTCAACCGGTCTGGCGGAGCGCCAGGGGCCCAAGGTATTTGGGGACTTGCTCAGCCGGTACTATCAGGAAATGACCAAAATTATTTTCGATTCAGGCGGATTGGTGGATAAATATCTGGGAGATGGCATCATGGCGGTCTTCGGGATGACCGGGGATGCAGCCAATCACGAAGTGCGAGCCGTCCGGGCGGGATTGAAGATGCTGGATACCCTGGAGTCCGTTTTCAGTGATTTCAACGAGGATATCCGTATTGGAGTTGGTGTAAACACCGGTGAAGTTGTTGCGGGGTATGTCGGTACTGACCAGCGGGTCGAATTAACTGTTTTGGGCGATACAGTGAACGTGGCTGCCGGGCTGCAGACCATGGCAAGGCCAAATCGGATCATTGTTGGACCAGCTACTCAGGCAGCGATTGTGGGGGTATTTGAAACGACACGTGTTGGGCCAATTACCGTCAAAGGTCGGACGCGTGATATTCAAGGGTACGAAGTTTTACGCACGCCAAATTTCTCGGCAAGTTATTAGAGACTATCTCAAAAACAGGAGGTTATGGGGTGTATTTGGCGACGAAGCCGCCACATACACCCTATGTTACCATTTTTAAGATGGCCTCTAGTAGCTTAAAATTCTCCGGTCATTGCTTGGGAGTAGCCGGTCAATTCAACATAGCCATTGCCTGTGACCGGTTGGTTTTCCAACATCCCGGTAACCTTAACTGCCCCTTCCCAGTAATTGTACGATAAAACCATCTCTTGATCCGCAAGATAGGGGCTGATATCCAGGCTCAATTTCTGGGATGGAATCTGAATTACCCACTTAGCGGGGTAAATAGCCTGAGAGACCGGGCTTTTCCATGTGCCTGAGGTGGTTATCGAAAAATCACTCCTCGTGATATGGGTAGTGCTGGCATCCGGTGCGATCAATGTCCCACTTGAGAACGGATCGATGCTGCCATCGTCACGCCGGATTTGGAACAACATCAGCTCGTATTGATTGTCCAGCTGGATAGAGAACCAATCCCATCCGATCTGCCCCTCCGAGAGGGCGCTGGTGCTGTACTCGTGATCTTTCCAGCTTAGACCGCTGACGGTGAAGACCGTCCTACCAAGCGTAATCGTGCCCTCGGACGCGAGACGGGTCTGGCTGCTGTAGAAAGAAGCATTGCCTGGATCTGGCCCTTTCTGACTGTACCCCTGGTCTCCATGCAGGATAGATCCTTTTGTGTCGACCAGCTTGAGAGCGATTGTTAGATCGTCTTGCCTGGCAGTCAGGCGATATTCATCCGAACCCGTCTGCTCAACCGACCAATCATCCAGCCAGACAGTAAATGGAACAGCTTGAGCACCTGCAAGTCCAGTTGCCCCGCGCGCCAACCGCTCGAAATGATGGTGCTCCTTCCCGGTCACATCGGTCAGGGCGAAATGCGCCATGTAAACCTGGTTTGTAGCCCAGTCGGAAAGCCGCGGTTCTCTCTTTGCGGGTGGCTGCAAAGCCCGGCGAAAAAATGTAAGCTGGTATCCAAAATGACGCCCTTCCGGATCGGTTAAATTTCCTGTGTAATACCACCATTCCGTTTGGAAATCTGGGTGAGGCCCCAGATCATCGGGGAAGGATACCCGGTCTGTTGTATTTGCATGTCTATAGCCCGTTGTCGTATCGGCGCTGCTGTCTGATGGCAATATCAGCATGTCAGAGGAAACAACCGGTGCTGCACTAGGCATCAGGAACCATCTCAGCATTAATATGGCCGCCAATCCCAAGATAGCGAAAATAATATATCGCAATATGCGCATAGCCACTGATGCACAACTTAGTACTTATTCATACCTTATAGCTTCAACAATTTCCATCTTTCCCATGCGCCTGGCGGGGTAGATCCCAGCCAGGAGAGCAGCGCTGACGGCCACGAAAAGCGCCAGCAGGAATGGGGCAACTGTCACCTGCATTTGTAGCGTCCAGCCAAATGACCTGCGGTTGATGATATAGACCAGGATCAATGCCAGCAGGTAACCCGTGGGCAGGGCAAGGATGCCGGAAATTGTACCCATCAGCCCAGTTTCCAGCAGTACCAATCCCCACAACTGCCTGACTGTCAGTCCAACCGCGCGCAAGATTCCCATATCTCGCTGGCGTTCTAGCTCCAGAGATAGTAATGCACTCAATACCCCAATAAATGCGACGATCGTTGCCAGGAGCTGCATTGCTCCTGTAATGGCAAATGTGCGATCGAATATCTGGAGAACATCATCGCGCAGCGCGTGATTGGAGCGTATGACCAACCTCTGCTCAGAATTTAGATGGGACCTGAGATCTGCAACAACCTGATCGCTGTCAGTACCTGGTGATAGGATTAGGGCAATAGCTGTTATCTCGGGATCCTGCCAGAACCTCCTGTAGACATCCAGGGACATTAAGACAGTTCCTTGCGTGGAAGAGTAATCATAATAAATGCCAACGATCGGGAATGATCGCTGCCCTTGATCTGTGAATATAATCAGGTTGCCTCCAGGTTTACGGATATTCATCCGGTTGGCAAATGGTTCGGAGATAATCACCGCACCCTTTGTCAATTCATCTTTTATCCGTTCGGCCGGCACACTGGTTGCCAGGAAATCACGATGGTCGCTCACCTGGGGATCGCTGGATGCAGCGATGTGCATCGGTCCAATCGGAGAATTGACATATGTTGACCGAAGCGTAAATACTTGCTCCACACCCGGCCAGCTCTCTATCCTGGATAATACTTCGGGATTTACTGGTGCGGATGACTCGGTAGACGTGAGCGTGGGGGCAGAGATGTATACATCTCCTTGTAGCGTTTGTTCTAGCCAGGCGATGACGGTATAGCGAAAGCTGCTCACCATCACACTGACACCAATGGTGACTGAGACTGCTACCATTAACGCAGCCACAGCGATCGATGTGCGGCTTATCGAATTAATTACATCGCGGGGTGCCAGCCGACCGAGACTGCCCCAGATCCTCCCGGTAACCGGAATCGAAATCCGCGCCAGAAGCAGTGTGGTCACCGGCGCAAGCATTGCCGAACCGATCAAGATGGTAAACGTAGCGATGAAGCTGACCTGCAAACTCCGAGTAGGGAGTAATAAAATGACGATCCCCGTTGCCAGCAAGACCAGTCCACTTATAGCCGCCAAAATGACCGCCCGCTGGGCTTTAGACTCCAATCCCGAGCGTGACAGCGCTGCTCTTGGCTGCACAGAGGCAGCCTCCCAGGCGGGGAGAGCCGCTGTAAGCAAGGTTGCAAACACACCGAGTAAGCTCCCCTTCGCCAGGCTGGTGGTTGGGATTTGTACCCCGCGAACTGTGACCACGAAGAATAGATCATTGATCGTTTGAGAGACCAGTTTTATGGCCCCCTGTCCCATCAAGACCCCCAACATAGTTCCCAGTACTGCTCCCAATGAACCAACGATTAACGCCTCGATGATAACAAGGGAGAACACCTCGCGTCTTGTCACCCCCAGGCAGCGCAGGGTACCATAGAGGGGTCTGCGCTGGATAACCGAAAATGTCATCGTGTTGTAAATCAGGAACAACCCAACTACCAATGCCAACAGGCTAAGGGCGGTCAAGTTGACACGGAAAGCGCTGGTCATCTGTTCAATCGTGCCACTGCGCGCTTCAACCGGAAGCAACGTGACATTTGCAGCCAGCAGTTGGCGCAGTGTATCTTCTCTGGGCTTAGCATCTTGCTCTGGCAAGATCAGGTCAATGCGGTCTATCTTCCCGAGCCGCCCAGTCAGTTCCTGAGCAGTGGCAATATCGGCAATGACAACATTCTCCAGGGCGCGCCGGCTCAAGCTGTCCGATGGCTGGAGTAAACCAGCAATTATGGCGGATGTGTACTTCCCTCCGATCTCCAGGTTGATCACACACTCACGGCGCTCCAGGACGCATGCTTCTAGATCGTAGCGTCTGGCCAAGTCGATTGAGACCAGGATGGTTCCAGGTCGGGTGAGGAATGCAGTCAAATTTGCTACGGGTTGCCGGTTCTGGCTGCTGGTTGCCCCACCGAGGTAGTTACGAAATGGAGCGTCCACAAATGGATCAACGCCCATCAGCTGCAGTAAGCCTCCCCCGAGCTCTGGAGAGACAAAGTACTCGCTGACGACTGGTGCAGCTATATCTACCGCCCCAGAGCGCCGCAGACTGGTATACAATTCCTGATCCAATCCACCAGGCCCGCCGACGATATGGTGAGTAGCATTACCTGCTACAGCTGCGGTGCTTAGGTCAAATGCTTGGCTGGCGCTGGCATTGGCCAGGTCGATAGCCACTACCACAGCTACGCCTAACGTAATACCGAGCACCATAAGGATAGACTGCCAGGGATGGCGAAGCAGGTACCGCCACCCAATTGTCCATAACGGGCGATACGCGAGCCGTATGGACGGGTGCTTGTGGCTTGACTTCATAGATTCTTGTAATAGACCCGGTGGTTTTTATAGGCTTTACCACCTACATTCTCCAGGTCGCCGCGCATTTGAACAGCGGTTTCAGCAACCTGCGTCAGATCGGCGTGCTCAAATTTGTAGTCTCGAATGGTTTTTTCCATTTCGGAATACAGTAGTGCATTTCCACCACGCCCGTGGAATTCCGGTAAGATACCTGCGCCATTCAAAGCAACCCATTTCGTGCGGCGCGTCTCAAGCAGCAAATCAATAATACCCAGTGGTAACAATCTACCCTTGGCGCGCTGCAGGGCGGCGGAAAGATCGGGCCAGCCAAATAGAAATCCAACCACGTCATCGGCATGGGTGATTATCTTTATCAAGCGATGATCGGCAACAATGAGCATGTTCTGGAGCACGAACGCAATCTCATTCTCCGTGAGGGGAACGTACTCCCAGTTGTTGACGAAGGCCTGGTTGTACGCCTTCCCTATCCTTGGTGCCCAGGCTTTTAACTCGCCTTTGCTCTCAAAGCGGTGCACAGTTAATGTCCCACGTTGCTGGACGCGCTCAGCGATGCTGTGCACCCGTTCAGGCAGGCGGAAGCTCTCCCCGTTCAAATAACAGGAGACAAAATCGACTTCCTTTTCAAAACCCAATCCGCGTACCAGGTCGTTGTAATATGGGTGGTTGTAATTCATCATCGTCATCATCTGCCGATGTTCGAAGCCCTCTACCAGGAGGCCATAGCCATCCAAAGGGCCAAAACCTTTTGGTCCAAGGACTTTCGTGAGCTTACGTTCATGTGCCCAATCAAAGACGCGTTGGAATAACGCTGCAGCTGCATCCGGGTCATTTTCACAATCGAACAGGTAGAATTGGCAGGTGGCTGTACCATGACATTGATTGTAGTTGCGATTCTCAAGGGCTGCGATCCTTCCGACATCCACCCCATCTCGGACAGCGATATAGAAATTTGCTTGAGAATGCTCGTAGTAGGGATGTTTCTCATGGTTTAGCTGCATTTCAGCATCAATATATAGCGGCGGCACCCACTGAGGATGGTTCGCGTACATACGGAAGGGTATCTGAACGAAGCGCCTGACGTCAGATTTTGACTCAGTTTTTACTTGGTAAATAGTTATCATGGCAGCATCCTTGGTTAGTAGGGTCTGGCAGGTGTGATGATCAGCACACCTCAGTTTTCGCATTTTACGGTCAGCTTACCATCCCGCAAACAAAAGTTTCGGTCAGCTAAACTGGCAGCTTCCTGGCTGTGAGTCACCATCACCAGATTCTTTCCCGCTTTACGTGTCAGCCGGTCGAGCAGAGAAAGCACCTGCCAGCCAGTCTCATCATCCAAATTACCGGTTGGTTCATCTGCTAATACCAGCAGCGGGTCGTTTACCAGAGCGCGTGCGATTGCCACGCGCTGCTGCTCACCGCCCGATAGCCTATCCGGGAAAGTTTTCAGACGGTCCAGCAGACCGACCTCGTCGAGCAACGGCTCTGCGAGCTGGCGCGCTTGATTGACTGAAGCGCCGTTTAACTCGAGAGGCAGGGTCACATTCTCGAGTACGGTCAATGTAGGGACCAGATTGAAGAATTGGAACACAAACCCGATCTTTTGCCTGCGGAATATTGTGCGCTGCTGCTCATCCATAGCAGTCAGCTCCTGTCCATTCAAGAATATGTGGCCATCATCGACGCGGTCGATGCCGCTGATCAAGTTTAAGAGGGTGCTTTTGCCGCTGCCACTTTTTCCGACAATGGCGACATATTCACCCTGGCAGAAGGCGGCCCAGGCGTTTTGCAACACCATGCGTCTCTGGCCGCCTTCTTGAAAGCTCTTTGAAAGATTTTCTAACCGGATGAAAGCAGGCTGTTCCATAATTGTTTTCGGGTAGGGCCACGATATCGCGGCAGTTATCTCGATTCTGCTATACGGTCGCTGATTTTATCCAGGGCTGCAATCTCTACTTCGCTTAATCGCCAGCCTAATGCGCCTGCATTCTCCTCTGCCTGCTGCGCATTTTTCACTCCCGGGATGGGGATTGCCCCTTTACAGATTATCCAGTTCAATGCCACCTGGCTTGGAGTTTTGCCATCGTATGCCTGGCCAATTTCACCCATCAGGCGAATTAAGGGCTGCACTTGGGTAATAAGCCCGCCCCCATACCGTCGGCCTCGGGAACCAGGGAGCGGTTTCTCTGGCGTGTATTTACCGGTCAGCAATCCCTGAGCCAGAGGGCTATAGGAGATCAGGCTGATGCCCATTTCCTTGCATCTATTTAGCAGTCCGTTTTTTTCGATCTTGCGGTCAAGCAAATGGTATTCGACTTGATTGGATGCCAAGGTTACACCCCGGTTCACTAAAATACCGTTGGCGCGGCGCATCTGTTCATAATTGTAGTTGGAGACCCCGACTGCACGCGCCAGGCCAGCTTCGACTACATCAGCTAATCCAGAGGCCCAGGCTTCGATCGGAACCGGTGGGTAAGGCCAGTGAATCTGATATAGATCGATCGCCTTTAGACCGAGACGCTGCAAGCTGGTCCGTAGAGCTGAGACAAGCGATTTTTTTCGTAAACGCCAGGGGTAAGGGAAGAATTTGGATGCAATTACTACTGGCTTTCCTGAGCTTACCACGTAACGTCCAACAAGCCTTTCCGAATGGCCCTGACCGTAGATCTCTGCCGTATCGTAGAAGTTGATCCCGGCATCCAGACTGAACTGGGCAGCTAATTCAATATCTGATGCACCATAATCACGACCGTAGCCCCACGTGAAACGATCACCCCAAGCCCAGGCACCGAATCCCAAAGGTGTGATTTTGATATCCGTATTCCCTAAATTGATTTTTTCCAATATCGCTTTCCTCGAAAACCGATTACCAATGAGAAGAATTTCCGGATCCACCGATCGCAGGGATTCTATCTCGAAATCACGGTAATCGCTACTCCTCCTTTAGATCCATTCCTGATTCTCGAGACATCACACCAACCAGATTTGGTGATGCACGGAGGTTTACGATGTGAGGTTTATCTCACGCGTTGTGGAATATGACGGATAAATGCTGCGCTGTGCTTAAGGTAAGCTACAGGAAGGGGAACGTTCCCATATCCCAGAGCTATCCGCCAGATGCTGGGTTTCCATCTTGCCCAAAATAATCCCAGGCGGTCATTTATGAACCGGCTGTTTGTCACAAGGCCACAGCGGTCATCGAGATTTACTTTTTCACACCACTGACTTACTGCTGGGTGGACGTTTTTAGCGCTTTCAGACAGGTCTAACGATCCAAGCAACCCTGGCAAAGCGCGTTGGGCCAGCCTGAGGATAGGGTAAACCAGGTGCTGGTATTGGATCGAGCTGATTTCGGTCCCTTGTGGTGCAAGGGCGGCGATGTCCAGCCACATAATCACCCGACCAGTTGAGATCAGGAAATGTTGTAAAGCGTGCAGTAATACATGCGTCAACAGGCTTTGACGGCTGGGCAGGCACACGTGCTCTCCTGATATTTCACTGCCTTTGCTCCCTTCCCACAGCGATTCTGTCAGGTCTATCGTGCTGACATCCCCCCACATCGACCTTCGGACGACAACATGGATTTCAACTGGGCGAGGATTGTCAGGATTTTCACCCTGGTAATCGATTACTAGTTCACCCCCTGTATTCAGATAATAGTCGTGATTAGGATAAATGCTCGGACTCGGAATATACGCGTAGCCATGTTTTGTAAGGATAGCCGCGATACGCTGGCGATCACCGGGACGAACCAGTAAATCTAGATCTGCCATAGGTCGCAATCCAATATCCGGATAGTATTTCTGTGCCAGCAGAATCCCCTTCAGCGGCATCACCTCAATACCATCCCGATTTGCCTCAGCCAGTAATATTAGCAGGTCTTCGTAGAGCCGGGTGTTGCGTGCCTTGTTATTCAGATAGGCGCTCTGCAGCCAACTCAGAAATTCGACAGGTAATCCACTGCCCACTTCTGTGTCTGCGATTTTTCTATATAGAACTGCTCCCAGACCCTGGGTAAAGATCACCTGGCGTGCGATTACCCAATGCACCTCATCCCAGACGCTGATTGCTTGTTGGAGGTCTTTTGCTTCGAGCGGTTGCAAACCGCCATTACCCTGGTCGGCATAGTTGAGCCAACGTAAAATCTCTCGGGTGACCTCGCGTAGGATTTTTTTCCCTGGCATGGTTAATTTGGTATCACCTGGATGCCAGCAGTGCATCCAATGAATTCACCGCTTCGTCCGGAGAACCATTTATATATAGTCGATAGGCCCCATTCGCCAATAATTCCTGGCTGGCCTCCTCCATTCTCTCATTCCAGCCCGTTTCCCAGGACCAGATGACCTCGAATTCCTTCAAAGCTTGAGCGCGATCTATTGGATGGATGCAGTTCAAATTCTGGTCGCCTCGTTCCAGAAATACCAATACTCCTGGTTCGGCGCGAGAGATCGTACACCCAGGGTAGAGGCTCTCCAGGTCGATTTCAATCTTCCATTCACCGCTGGTTTGTAAGATGGAGTCGCAGTCTCGCAGCTCTGGGAAGAAGCGCCTGGCATCAGGGAGTAGATGTAATTTCCATGGCGCGCCCCAAAACTGAGTACCGGTTGATAGGGCCTTTACCTGGACTGCATCTTCTGAAAGCAGCTGATAGCCGCGGCGCGCACAGGCATAAGCCAGGGTCGACTTCCCAGAACCGGCTTTGCCATGCAGCAGCACGCTGGTCCCGTCCTTAACCACGCAAGCGGCATGGATAACGAAGTAACCGCGCGATAACCCTAACATCGCCAGCCCCAACGTCTCGAGGAAGTTATAGCGCACGAATGCTTGATCTTGGGTGACTCGCTTGGTGATGAAGCCAAAGGCGTAGCCATTTTTCAGGTCGGCGACGGCATGATTGCCAGGGCCGATCTGCATGCTGAACAGATGACCCTGGGTATGATATTCAGGTCTTATCAGGGTGGATTTTTCAGACGATTCAAATGAATGTACGAACAGGGCGAGAATCAGTGGTTCCTTACCGTTATCGATTGAAGATATTGGAAAGCGTCCAAATGCCTGGTCTGCCACTGCAAGGAGAGAAGCATCATTTGTCTGGAATATTAGCTTCTCTCCCATGATGGCGTATGAACGCTGGAAATCAGCGCGCTCGTGATATAAAAATGAGATACGCTGAACATGAGAAACGCGGGTATCTTCGGTAGTTTTGATTTCATCCGCAAGTGGAAGGTTAGCAGGCATGTAAGAAATGTCCCTTATGTTTAGAAAGGATTGCGGCTGGTGACGATACCTTGCACAAGATAGCGCTGCGCCAGCAAGAAAATAACGATCACCGGCAATAAAGCAACCAATGACATCGGCATCAAGTAGTGTAGCTGGGTGTAGTATAAGCCATTAAACAATGATAATCCTAGGCTAAGAGTGTACCGGTCGTTGCTGCTCAAGTACAGGAGTGGCCCCAGGAAATCATTCCAGCTGGCAATAAACGCAAATACAGCCACACCAGCCAGGGCAGGTTTGGCTAACGGTAGTGCGATCCACCAATAGGTTCCAAGCGGATTGCATCCATCCAATTCCGCGCTGTCAAAGAGTTCAACCGGGATTGTACGAAAGTATTGCCGGAAGAGGAACACATAGAAAGCATTTGTAAAAAAGGCGGGCAGGACCAGCGGAAGATAGGTGTTCACCCAGCCGATACGGCTGAATCCGATGAACATAGGGATCATGGTAACTGTAGCAGGGATCATGATCGTCGCCATTAGCAAGAAGAATAATATCTGTTTGCCTCTACCGGGAAGAGCTGCAAAGGCATAGCCAACCAGGGATGAGGAGAGTAAGGAGCCTATCATGGTCAGCGAAGTCACGATCAAGGAATTCCGGATAAAAACCGGGAAATCCAGAAGCTGCCAGGCATTTTGGAAATTAGCCAACGTGGGTGGATCAGGCAGCCAACGGGGTGGACTCAAGTAGACCATCTCAGCCGGTTTGAAGGCAATCGAAGCCATCCAAACGATCGGCAGCGCAAATGGGATGGATGCCATAATCAGGACCAGGTAGTACAAACCTGATTTACCGGCTTGGATTATCGGAAAATCGGTTCTCATGCCTCGGATCCCACGTAAAATACCCAACGTTTCGCAAAACGGAACTGGAGCAGGGTGAGCCCCAGAATCACCATAAACAAAATAAATGCCAGGGCAGCGGCATACCCCATGCGTCCCCAGGCGAACGCATTCAGGTAGATATACAGCGGTAATGTTAGCGTGGCGTAGTTTGGGCCTCCCCGGGTGATGATATAGGTGGGGGTGAAGATCTGGAAAGCGCCGATAATGTTGACTACAAGCAGATAAAAGGTTACCGGTGTAACCATGGGCCAGGTGACATGCCTGAAGAGAGCTGCTGCGCCGGCGCCATCCAACGCTGCCGATTCGACCAATTCTGCTGGTACAGCCTGAAGGGCTGCCAGGTACAGCAGCATATTCGTCCCGATGCTCCACAGCCCAGTCAAAATTAAAGCCGGCATTGCCCAATGCTCATCCTGGAACCACGCAGGTCCATGGATGCCTAATTGAGCCAGAACGGAGTTAACCATACCGTATTGCGGATTGAACATCCAGGCCCAAAGCAGCGCAGTTGCCACCCCGGATATCACAGCTGGTAAGAAGTACACTGTACGGAAAAACGATATCCCAGGACGCGGCCGGTTGACCAAAAGTGCCAACCCCAATCCGATAACAATCCCAGGGGGGACGGTTCCCAGCGTGTAATAGGCGGTATTAAGCAGGGATCGCCGGAAGAGATGGTCCTGTATCAGCTCCTGGTAATGTGTCAAACCGACGAATTGTGGCAGCTGCGGCAAATGCCATTCTGTAAATGAAAGCCCCAAAGCTGTTACTACCGGCCCTATCTGGAAAAGCAGCAGCCCGACCAGCCAGGGTGAAATGAGCAGGTAGAACCAGCGTTCGCGCCTTTTTCCCAATTGACCCATAGGCAGCTCCACAGTGCCAGAATGTCCTATGGCTGGCGATCGCGCGCCAGGATCTCATTGGTAGCGCTTTCGATCTGCTCCAATGCAACCACTACATCCAATTCGCCTTTCATCGATTTAATAAAGTTATCGCTGGTCTTGCCATACACTTCAAAAGCGCTGCTGGTGTATGGTTTGAAGATCTCACCGTATTCCATAGCATCCAGGATCGCCTGCTGATTTGCAGGTGGGTTCTCTGGATTGAGCACTGATTCTGCAGCGGAGCGCCGTGCGGGAACGCTGTGTCCGGGTTTGCCCCATGTTTCTTCCAGAAAATCAGGTTCGAGCAGGGCCTGCATCAGAGTCCAGGCTTCTTCTGGATGCTCGCTGGTAGCTGCGATCAGATAGCCGTTCGTACTGAGAGGTGTATAGCGTTTGCCGTCTACACCGGTCAATGGCTGGACAATATCATAGTCAATACTGCTGGCTTCGTTCAGCTGTGCCACGGCGAAGAATCCGTTGAAACCCATCGCAGCCTTTCCAGCAATGAAGGGATCACCGGGGATGCCAGTCTGCGATCCTCCATACGGATCGTATAGGGCAGCATGATCTTTGCTAACGAGATCAGCCCACCATTGGACGGCTCGGATCGTCTCAGGAGCGGTGAATTTCATTGTTGTACAATCTTCCGTCTCGCAAAACTCGCCGCCCAGCGCTCGCACCAGGTGTCGCTGCCAGAAGAATGTCAGCCCGCCATTCCATCCCCACTGCTGGATTGTGCTGGGATCGAAGCCCGCCTCCAGTGGGGTCCTACCCTGACTATCCAGGGTCAGGCGGATGGCTGCCTGGCGCATATCCTCATATGTCCACTCATCGGTTGGATACTCAATGCCGGCTGCATCGAACATTGCTTTGTTATAGAAGACTACATCCGGTGCAGCTGTATCCGGCAGCCCCCAGATCTTTCCTTGCGTGCGAAACTGTTCTAGCGGACCGGGGTAGAAATCCTCAAGATCGAGCTGGCTGGCTGTTATACGCGGGGTCAGGTCCTGGAAAGCATTCTGGCGAATCCACTGCTGAACGAGTAAACCCTGCACACGCAAGACATCCGGCAAATTCTGCGCAGCTAGCTGGCTGTTTATCTTCTCCAGTACTCCGGATTGCGGAGTGGTTTCCAGTTCGATCACCCACTCAGGGTGAGCTTGATCGAGAGACACTATTGCTGCCTGGTAACTCTCCAGCTCTTGGGGCGTCAACGCTACTCCAAGCCGTAGAGTGACAGGCTCGACCGCGTTTTGCATACCTCTTCCTGCGCAGCCGGAGGTAATTGCCAACACCATAGTCATGATTACCAGGCACCAATGTCTGGGTGTTCGTTTCATTTTCCTTCCAATCTACAACGCCAAAAAGACTTTCTTGGGTTATTGTTGAATTATCGATCGCTTACCTTCCTGGATATGACGCTGCACAGCGATGGATTGGTAAATGGATAATCCGGAGATAAACAACAGCCCTAGTGTGAATAAAGCCGCATAGATCCCAATTGCCCAATTCCCCAGAGCTATTGCCAATCCCACTGTCCCGGCATTGACCACAGCAAAGGCCAACTCGAAGTATGAGATGGGGTCGAGCTGGATTTGGTAGCGACTGTTTGTCCAGTCCTGGCACTTATAAAGGATTCCAAACTTCGGCGTGCGTTCAAAAGTGCCCGGCTGGTTGAGAAGGATCTGAACTGCCGCACGAACAGTGTTCAGCATCATACCAGCACCGAATGCAGAAATCAATACACAAATTGGCAGTTTTTTCCACCAATATTCTCCTAGCTGCTTTTGCGCGAGGATAAAGAAGAGGGTAGGTGCAAAGGCGGTAGCGTTAAAAATAAAGGCGATCCCAAAGAGCGAAATCAGGTTAGCGTAATCCCGGCTGAGAACCAGCACCAGAGGGTATAAGATCGCCAGTGCAAAGAGCAGCAGGTGCACGCCGTAGCCTGTCAGATGCAGGGTGGCTTCCAGCTTACCTCCGAGAGAAATCGGCGCCTTCCATACAAGTGGCAAAAATTTGACCGCGCATTCCAGGCTGCCGCGTGCCCAACGATGCTGCTGTCTCCGGTATGCGCTGATGCTCACGGGCAGCTCAGCAGGCACTCGGACCTCGCGCAGATACTCTGCTCGCCAACCGCGCAGGAAAGCCCGGTAAGAAAGGTCTAAATCTTCGGTTAATGTGTCTGCCCTCCAGCCGCCTGAATCTTCGAGAGCACTCCGGCGCCAGACACCGGCAGTGCCATTGAAGTTGAACCAGTATCCGCCCTGGCTGCGTGCAAATTGCTCGACCATAAAATGGGCATCTACTGCCAGGGATTGCATCCACGTCAGCAGCGAGTAGTCCTGATTGGTGTGTCCCCAACGCGCCTGGACAAAGCCTACCCGCGAGTCGCTGAAGTGAGGCAGTGTGCGTTTTAGGAAATCTGCTACGGGAATGAAGTCTGCATCGAATATCGCCAGGAATTCCCCACTAGCTGTCTCTAAGCCATGGGCTAATGCACCAGCTTTATAGCCCTGCCGGTTTAGGCGTTTAATAAGGTGGATGTTGGTGCCTGATTGGCGCAGCCGCTCAACTGCCGCGGCACTAATTTCTTGCGTCCCATCTGTCGAATCATCCAGTACCTGGATCTCAAGTCGATCAGCGGGGTAATTGAGGTGAGCTGATGCTTCGATCAGCCGCTCGGCAACGTACATTTCGTTATAAATTGGCAGCTGAACGGTCACACGTGGAAAATGATCGAGTGATTGCACCGGTAATGTGCGCTTACCATTTTTCCAGGCGAGGTAGGTCAGGTAGAAGAAGTTGATCCCGTACAGGAACAGCAAACCAACCACTACCAGATATAGGATGGCTACGGGGATCAGGAGTATATCATCCATCCTGATTTCCACCACTAAATCGCAGGTAAGCCGCGGACCACAATCCCCATACCAGCCATTGCCACAAACGCCCAGGCACTAATAACCACGTGTAATAATCGAAGAGACCGACCAATGCGATTGCCAGCAGTAAGGCAGAAGTCATTACCAGATCAGAAGACAACTTCCGCCGGTCTTTTTGAAGCCACAGGATAGCCAGTGCTAACCAGGGAGTAGCCGCTGCAGCAGCATAGCTCAGTGCGCCGAAGATCCCCGTATCGACAGCAGCTGCCAATAAAGCGAAATGCGCCGGTTGATAATCGATTGGGAAATCAGGGTATTCCTTGCGCAGCGCTTGTGGATAAGCGCCAATCCCTACACCTGTGAGGGCGTGTTCCGCGAAGATGGTGTTAGCGCTTGAATTCAACAGTCGCCGTTCGTTGATCGCCCTGAACTCGTTGCCAACCGTATCGAACGAGTTTTGCAGATTCAGCCGTACGCCCAGATACGGGGAATAGGACAGGACAAGCGGGGTAATCGCAACCAGACCGGCGGCTGCCAGGCCAACCAGCTTCCAGGCATAGGCAAATTGCCTGGATTGCAGCCATATCACCAACAGAAACGCAGTTGCAGCCGTCGCAGCTACCCAGGCAGAACGGGAAAAAGTAACTAGAAGCCCTGCACATCCCAGGCTAAATACACCCACGATCACCGGCTGGGATAATCGGGCGCGGGTGTCATTCTGCCTGCTGTTATTCGTTACGTACCAGGCACAGACCAGTACCAACCCAAATGCCAGGCAGCCTCCCAGGATGTTCGGATGATCCGATAGCCCATAGGCGCGCAGGGAGCGAATCCCTTCAGCCCATACGATGCTCACTCCCTTCCATCCAGGATCGAGCGCCAGTTCATCTAATCCAGTGAGACCGAGGGAGGCCTGTTTGATTACCTGTGCTATACCGATGGTCGCCTGGATAAAGATTTGAATCCCAGCTGGTATGATGATCCACCTGAAATCTTTTATCTCCTGGATTACGTAAAGATATAAACCGAACAATAACGACAGCCGGATCGTATGGTAGAGCGAGAGCTGTGGGTCGACTGAGAAGAAAATGCCAATCCCGCTGAATAAAACCAGTCCTACAAGCGGGATGGTTAGGAATAATGGCCCGGGATGGAAACGGCGAGGCTCCAATGCCCATCCCACCAACCACAAGATCATAGTGAATATTAAGGTAATGTCACTGGCGAAAAGCAGGAAATCGGTGTAATCTTTATAGATAGGGGGTACCGGTCGCTCTACCAGTACAAACCGATAGCGGAATGGAATTAGAATGATGGTAGCAGCCAACGTCAGCCGTGCTAAACCTCGTGCTAAGTTCGATACGACGACACGTTGACTCAGGCGCGATTCCATTTCTGTAAGCATGGTGATCAATTCTGCCTTGCTCAATTGGCTATAATCGGATGCTGTAGATCTTGGAATATTCACATATTTTATCCTTTATATCCGTTTAATGCGTTTAGATTACTGGTCGATCTTACCTGGGAAGCTAATGTGTGCGCAGATTGTTGTGAATGGACGGTTTTTAAGTCGCCGGATGACCGGGGTGGAACGCTATGCCGTGGAGATCACCCGTCGCTTCGGAACGGATATTCGTATTTGCCAGCCGAAGTGGGGGGGTATTGGGGCTATAGGGCACGCCTGGGAGCAGATCAGCCTGCCGATGCAATTGGGTCGCTATGATCTCCTCTGGTCACCTGCCAATGTAGGACCACTGCTTGTTAAGCGACAGGTGCTGACCCTGCACGATATGTCCTGGCTGGAACACCCAGAATGGTTTCGTTCATCCTTATCGTTCGGATATCGCAAGCTTCTTCCTCTTCTGGCCCGGCAGGTTGTGGGCATCATAACGGATTCAAACTACACTAAGATACGTATTATTGACCAGTTGCAGATTTCAGAGAAACAGCTGTATGTTATACCTTGTGGTGTAGATTCTGAAGATTTCTATCCGGTTGATATCAGCCAGATGAAGCAAATTTGCCTCAAATATGGGATAGAGGGTGAATACATACTCTTTGTGGGTTCGTTATCTCCGCACAAGAATCTCACCGGTTTGATAGAAGCATGGACACAGATCATCTCGCAGGCACCTGATCTATGGCTGGTCGTTGTGGGTGCATCCAACAGAACATTTGCTAATCATCGCCAATCTGTTGATCAAATAATACTCAATAGACGCCATGTGCTTGCTTTAGGATATGTCCCAGATAACGATTTGAGAGCACTATATAGTGGTGCTCTAGCCTATGTCCAACCTTCCCGCAGTGAGGGATTTGGCTTGACCGTACTGGAAGCGATGGCCTGTGGAGCACCGGTGCTATCTTCACGCGCTGGCGCGCTCCCGGAAGTCGCTGGAGAGGCTGCTCTCTATTTTGATCCAGATTCGCTCGAGGATTTCGTCGGTCAACTAAAGCACTTGATCGGCGACGCCGACCTGCGCGATAGCCTGCGTCAGGCGGGATTAGCGCGTGCCGCGAACTATTCGTGGGAGCTGACCGCTTCTGAAGTCCAGAAAATCCTCCAAGATCGGTTTCTGGATAATCGATGAGTTCTGATCCACGGGTTGCTTTTGTGCACGATGCCTTGCTGTTCCAGGGTGGAGCAGAAAAAGTCTTGATGGCTGCTCTGGAGCTGTATCCCGATGCTCCAGTCTACACGCTTGTGTATTCTCCTGACCCATTCGAAGGTACAATCATTCATAGACATAAAATGCGTACCTCATTTATTCAAAGATTACCTTTTGCTCTCAGCCAGCATCGCAGCTACCTGCCCCTCTATCCGTTGGCTGTCGAACGGTTTGATCTGTCGGATTATGACCTGATCTTGAGCTTCAGCTACGCAGCCGCTCACGGGGTGCGCACCCGTCCAGACCAGCTGCACATATCCTATACCTTTACCCCGCTGCGCCAGGCCTGGCAGGGAAATTCTGACTACCTCAGGTTCAAGGGATTTCTTAGAGCACCCTTCTCTTGGGCAGCACGTATGCTGCTGCATTATTACCGCATGTGGGATGCAGGTGCAGCTCAGCGAGCCGACCGGCTGATCGCGTGCTCTGATTGGATTGCGCAGTGTGTCTGGAATGCCTACGAGCGCCAATCGAAAGTGATCCACCCGCCGGTGGATGTGGATGCGATCCTACCACTGCACCCGCGCCAGGATTACTACCTGGCTGTATCTCGTTTGGAGCCGCACAAGCGCCTGGATATTATCATCGATGCATTCTCAAGGTTGGGCTATCCCCTGCTGATCGTGGGAAGCGGCAGTATGTACCGTCAGCTGAAACGGCGGGGCTCAGCTAACATATGCCTGCTCAACCGGGTGTCAGATGCGGAGCTGCGCCAGTATTATGGCCACGCCAAAGCCCTCGTCCACGCGGCGGTCGACGACTTTGGAATTGCACCAGTCGAAGCCCAGGCGGCTGGCTGTCCGGTTATTGCCTATGCGCGTGGTGGCGTTTTAGAGACCGTCATCCCTAACCGGACGGGTATTCTATACTCCGAGCAAAATGCGGATGCTTTGATCGATGCAGTTGGCCGGTTTGAGCAATCCAGGTCAGAAAATGGTAATTCTCACCTTCAGGCGGAGACCATTCGCCAGAACGCTCTGCGTTTCAGCAAAGAGTGTTTTCTCCAGGAACTGTCTTCGTTCATTCAAGCTGAGTGGTCAGCCCGGCAGGGTCGTGATCAAGGTAAGACCTCACCAGGTGGCGTCGCGAGAAATGCCCCAGGGTGATCCATTCCACAGTCATCGTACCTCCGCACACACGGGCGATGACGTCTCGATCGCTCCAGCCTTTGTTATGCAAATCCAGCACCTGTCCACCAATCTCCAACAGATAGTCGATTTTGTCTCGAATCTCCTGGATCGGATTCTTCCGCACGCGTGCACTCCCTGGGAACAGCCAGGTGATCTGCAATCCCGAAATACGCTTCAGCGATTCGATAATCTGCCAGATATCGCACCCAGCGCGCAAGGCTCGATCCTTCCCGCCGACAAATAGATCACCACTGAACAACCAGCCCCTTTCGGCCTCAAATATGCACAGATGGTCTTCACTGTGTCCGGGGGTATATATGACTTTAAATTCGTATTTACTGCTCCAGGTGTTTCCGCTCGCCTCCGATAGGGATGCGCCATCTAGCAATGAACTCCCTATCGATGGTTCGGGCCAGCCCCAGAAGAGCCGCCTGTAGGGATGAAGCGGCTGGCAGCGGCGCGGGTCCGCCAAAACGGGCAGTGCCAATGGATGGGCGAAAATGTTCACGCCACCATTGCGATGCTGCAGCAATCCATTGGCGCCGATATGATCTTCGTGACTGTGGGTGTTGGCGATGGCCCACAAGGATTTCGAAGCCAATGTGTGTGCTAATTCAAGGCTGCTGTGAGCGCAGCCGCTGTCGACCAATAGCCCATCTACCAGGTAAGCCGTTGTCCAGTACGCCCTGCCGGTGGGCAGAGCTCTCGCCAGGTCGAAACGTGTGATTGCGCCGTACTCGCTGATCCGGATCATTTCGTGTAACTGCAGCACTGTGCTGTTGGAAGATTAATCGATCCCCAGCATCGACGTCAAGCCACTAAGTGCATCAAATGCAGTAGATCAGGTGCTGCTGGTCTCGCTTTCGATGGGTTGGATCGGATTCACGGTTGACGTTAGATATCGTTCCCGGTAGTACAGTACTCCGAGCAGCAGGCAGAACTGGATCACTGCCACGAGGATTGTTGAGAATTGGTAGTAATAGAATAGCAGTAGATCGACCATCGTCAGGTAGACCAGCAGCGATAAATAGCTGCCTCTTAAACCTTGCTGTTCCCGTCCTGACGCCAGCTGGACAGCGCCAGCAACCAACACCAGCCCTACTAGGAGCTGGAAAATCTGCAGGATTAAGAACCAGTAAGTGAATGTAGAACTGGCCTCCTGGATGGGGAAAAGTAGAATATCACCTGTCTGTCCAGTCCGTATTCCGTTGAGAATATTGAAACACGAGGTCGTTACCGCGAAGATGCCCAACACGCCTATCCCGAAAGTTAGTAGCAAATGCAGCCGTTTTCGGTCAATATAACGCGCTTCGAAATTTCTAATTCGTTTCTCGATGGTCTTGAGGTAGTACGGGGGTATAGGCGCTAAGCGAACATATTCTCCCTGAAAATACGACAGTATGGCTCTCGCCAGGTGAGCAAGCTCGGGCTGGTCTTCCTGGTCTGTAACGCGCTGCAAGCGGACCTCAATCTCCGCCCGTTCGTTCGGGTCCAGGTCGTGGTCAAGCACATCCTCCAGCATTTCTAAGATGACATACAGCTCAGAGCGAGTCTGGTGCTCGAAGCGGCGATTAACCTGGAAATAGATCATTACACAGATCAGGAAAAATGCATATATGATCGGTGCAGCTGGCGGGTAGAAATAATCGTTGGTTTGGGTGATAAATTTTCCGACTTCATCGATGAAGAGACCAATGCCGATCCCTGACAGGATAGCTGTCGCCTGATATACCCAACGGTTGGCAATTATTAGCGGAAGCAGCGCTGCAATGAAGAGCAGCAGCCCGCCCCATAAAACGTGGGCAATGTGCAGCGTACTACCACCAAGCTGCGGGTAACCGGTCAACTCCAGGAATATGCGTGTCAGGGAGACAGACATGGCAAAGCTGAGCAGAGTGATCAACAGGTAGCGATCAGCTCCGGGTCTGCGAACAGGATTGCGTATGGCGTGGTAAAAGCGATTCATTGCGAAGGAGCAAATAATATTAAATTACACTGCCCGAAAAATTTTATCACGATTGGTGGATGTCACGCCTCCTCGACTGTTGATATTACGACATAAGCCACTACTAAGAAACCAGGGCTGGCGGACAAATCCACCAGCCCTGGTTATTTGTAGCTTGGCAGTACTTGTTACGGGTTGATCTCAGCCTTTAACAGGTTCTCTTCACTCACCGGGACGAGTCGAAAACCCAGCTGCCTACAAATATGCTTCATGACATCATTGTCATCGGTGATCAGGGCCTCGATGCGGGTCAGCTTCTCCTGACGGGCTATATCCACCAGGCGGCGCAGCATCTCTTTACCCAGACCCATGCCATGCACCTGGTCGCTGATCAGGATGCTAAAGCGGGCTTCGTTGAGGCCGTGCATCTTGCTCAGGCGAATTGCGCCCAGCACCCTGCGGTCTTCCGGATTATCGGTATCAATTTCGGTGAGAAAATTGATCTCGCGGTTGTAGTCGCAGTGGCAGATACGCGCCAGCCGCTCGTGAGCGACTCTGGCTTCAAGCAGCATCGGTCGCAAGTAGCGCAGGTACACCGTCCGGTCAGACAAGGTCTCGTGGAATTTGACGAGCATGGGCTCGTCTTCGGGACGTATGGGGCGCATCACTACCGGCGTGCCGTCTTTGGCAACCCACTCACTCTTATACTGGGAGGGGTAAGGGCGGATGGCCAGCGGCTGCAGGTCGGACTCATCTACTCCAGCCGGGTAAACCACCACGCGGGCGTCCAGTGCCAGGAGCCGGTCGGGGGATGCCAGCAGGGGGTTAATATCCAGCTCTTTTATCCAGCGCTGCTCAGCAATCAGCTGGCTGAAGCGGACCATCGTGCTTTCTAAGGCGGGCATATCGACCGGCGGTCTGCCGCGCACACCCTTGAGCGCCTTGAAGATCTTGGTGCGCTCCATCATGCGGCGAGCCAGGACGGTGTTGAGCGGCGGCAAGCCGAGCGAGCGATCCTTGAACACCTCAACCAGTGAGCCGCCCAGTCCAAACAACAGCACTGGACCAAACTGCGGATCGAGGCTGCTTCCCAGGATCAGCTCGTAGCCATCGATCTTTACCATAGGCTGCACCGTGACGCCCAAGAAGTGCTCGGCGCCAGCCTTCTCGGCAACAGAAGCGCGGATCGAACGGAAAGCGCTGCGTACGGTATCGGCATCTGCCAGGTTGAGCTGGACGCCGCCCACGTCAGTCTTGTGAGTGACGGTTTCGGAGTGTAGTTTCAGCACCACCGGGAAGCCAAGTTCCACTGCGATTCTGGCAGCTTCGTCCTCGCTCTCGGCAATGCGGGTTTCGACAGTAGGGATGCTGTACGCTGCTAGGAGCTGCTTGGATTCGAACTCGGTGAGGATCGTCCGCCCAGACTGCCGCGCGTGATCGATAATAGAGGCAGCCATCTCGCTGTCGATGTGGTTGCCATTGGCATCGTGTAGGGAGGGGGTCTCATACAGGGCGCGCAAGTTATCAGAATATTGGGCCATGTAGTTGAACATCCGGGCAGCTGTATCGGGGTATGGAAAGGTGGGGATGTTGGCCAGGCTCAGTATTGATTCGCCGTTTTCTACATCCGAGCCGCCCATCCAGCTTGCCAGGACCGGTTTGCCGAGGGATTGGGCGTATGGCTTGAGTTCTTCGGCCGTTGCGGTGGGGTCGGTCATTGCCTGGGGGGTGAGGATCACCAACATGCCGTCGGAGTTGGGATCGTTGGCAGCAATGTGAAGAGCCTTAGCATAGCGCTCAGGGCTGGCGTCTCCAAGGATGTCGACCGGATTATTGTGGCTCCAGGCTCCTGGCAGCAGATCATTGAACGCCTGCATAGTCTCCGACGAAAGCTCGGTGAGCTCGCCACCCTCAGTAATGAGGGCGTCGGTCGCCAGTACGCCGGGACCACCGGCGTTGGTCAGAATGGTCAGCCGGTGACCATTGGGTCGCGGCTGCTTGGAGAGCACATTTGCCATGTAGAACAGCTCGGCGATGCTGTTTACACGTAGGGCGCCACTGCGCCGGAAGGCGATCTCGAGCACTTCGTCGCTGCCCGTCAGGGAGCCGGTGTGAGAGGCGGCGGCTTTTGCAGCCCCAGCAGTTCGGCCCGGCTTGATCACGATGATCGGCTTGGCGAGAGCTACCTCACGGGCTGCGGATAGAAAGGCCCGGGCATCTCCGATAGTCTCCATATAAATGACGATGCTTTCGGTGTTGGGATCGTCACCCAGGTAGTAAATGAGATCGCCCCAGCCCACATCGAGCATCGAGCCGATGGAGACGAAGGCGCTGAAGCCAACGTTTTCTTGTAAGCTCCAGTCAAGCACCGCGGTGCATAGGGCGCCGCTCTGGCTGATAAAGCCGACTTTGCCCTTTTTGATCATCGCACTGGCGAAGGTGGCATTCAAGTTGCTGAGAGATGACATCACACCCAGGCAGTTGGGTCCGATGATGCGCATATTGCCGCGCCGGGCGTGCTCCATCACCTGGCGCTCGAGCTCGATGCCGGCTTTTCCGGTTTCTTTGAATCCGGCTGAGATGATGATGGCGCCTTTGACACCCGCGTCGACGCATTCAGCGATCAAACCAGGTACTGACGGGGCAGGAGTTGTGATCACAGCTAGGTCAACTCGCTCGGGTAAGGCGGCCATATTCGGGTAGGCTTTGATACCGAGAACACTCGACCTTTTTGGATTGACCGGGAACACAGCTCCACCAAACGGATTGCTGATCAGGTTCCACAGGAGGGTGCGGCCTACCGAGCCTGGGCTTTCAGAGGCACCGATGTGGGCCACGTTCTTAGGCGCGAAAATAGAATCGAGCGCCTGGCGCTCGTAGTGCAAGATGTCGTGAACCGGATCGAACTTTGGTACAGCAGGTAATAGGGGCATTCAGTCCTCCAAAAAATAAGGCTGCTAGCGTGGGAATGAACCGCCCCAAGATCGGGCGAAAATTGGTGTGATCGACCCCAGGCAGGGCATTCACTAATAATTCGGTTCATCTCCGAGATCTGGAGAGACCCGCAAGTTGCCAGGCAGCAGGCTTTTAAAGGTTGGATTGTGGTAAGTTTCACAAAACCGACTTATAAGTATACTCGCTTTTGGAGTAAACAGGCGGGTGATTTTGTTATAGTATTAAATCGCCTGATGACCGCGCTTTAGTGTGTACGATTATGACGCCGATATCAGTCCCATTATCTGAACTGAGCCTGTATCTGAGCACCTGAAATGGATTAACGACCCTTTGCAGCTTCCAGGATTTTAAGAATTTCCCGGCGATCCTCTTCCGCTAGCGATGGAGGCGCGTGCGTCTCCCAAATCATGTGGGCGCGCGCCTGGGCAGCCTCCAGCAGGTCGGATTCACCTTGCCGGTCCTCAATTTGTCCCAGGCGCTGATAAACCAGGTGGGGCAGGTAATGCTCCCGGCGCAGGAATTTGCGGGTGTGCGCATCCGACAAGAAATTCCCGCCCGGACCGGCATGCTGGATGGCCTCCAACGCCAGGGTCTGCGGCTCGACATCGATGCCGCGCCCGGCGCGCAAGATCATCCCCAAAAGCTCATTGTCGATGATCAGTCCTTCGGGGCTGGAGGTCAGGGCGTCTTCCAGCAGGCCCGCCGCAGCCACCAGGTCGGCTCCCGCCAGGCCGACCAGCAAACCATTAACGGCTTTTTCGAAGCCGGCCCGCTCGTCCAGGCGGCGAGAGCGCGTCCCCAGGCCATAGACATCCGAGCACACCCGGTAGCGCCGGGCTAGCTGCACCAACCCGGCCGACATCATGCCCATCTCGACCGCTCCAAATGTGGCATTGCCGCTTTGCACGTTCATTGGCAGCGGGCGAGCGGTGTATTTCACATCGATGCCTGGCCTGATGCACTGCACCAAGACGAGGCCCGCCAGGAATTCGGCGTTAAGCTGGACAAGCGTGCCGGCCAGCGTCACCGGGCTGGTGCCGCCAGCCACCGGGCAGGGGGCGATCGCCAACGGCAGGCCCAGCTCGGCATAGCGCATCAGGATTTCAGCGGTGTTCTCGGAGTAAGATAGCGGGCTTTCCGGGCACACGCTGCCCCAGATGAACGGTCGCTGGAGAAATTCCACCGTACTACCGGCGATGCCGCTCGTGATCTCCAGGATTAGCGCCAGGTTCTCCGGGCTGTAGGCGCTGACGCCGTATGGCTTGATGGTGTACTGCAGCATCGTAGCGGCGGTGAAGATATCCCACTTGTCTTTCGGGAAATCGGCCGGGTAGACCACCGGACGGCAGACATGGATATTCTCCAGGGCGTCGATCAGCAGTGTCATGCGTTCCAGGTCCTGCTGGCTGGCTGGCCTGGTGCGCTTGGCCTTGAAATCGTAGACGCGCACGCAGCCGCCAACGTTATGGCCGCGCATCTGCCCGTCTTGCAGGTCCAGCATCGCCTTGCCATCCCGGTCCCACAACCGGAAGCGCCCACTGACAGCAGCCAGGGATCTGTCCAGCAGGGCTTCCGGGATGCGCACGATCTGATGGCTAATATCTACGCTCGCTCCGGCGTCGGCAAAGACCTGCAAGGCGCGTTGGCTCATAAAGCGCAGTCCGTGCTCAGACAACAGCCAGACAGAGGCCTGGTGGATCTGATCAACTTCTTGGCCGGTCAATATTCGTAATCTCATTCCATTTATCCTCGAAGCATGCTCATCCGCGCGGCATGGATCACTCTACATGCGCGGCATTGCGAATTGAAATAGGCGTCCCATCTTGGGTGCTCCCCAGACCGAAGTAGCGGCTCAATGTTGCGCCGATGTCGGCTAGGGTAGGCCTGGTTCCCAAATCGACAGCTGGCTGCCCTTTCTGGTAGACCAGCAGGGGTACCTGCTCACGGGTGTGCTGCCCAGGATGGACGTTGGGATCGTTGCCGTGATCAGCGCAGATGATCAGCAGATCCGATGCGTTGGTCTCCGCCAGCACCTCAGCCAGGCTGCGGTCAACGGTTTCCAGCAGGGCGCCGAAGCGAGCGGCATCGCCGGTATGACCTGCCAGATCGGTCTCTTGGACCGTCGCAGCTACCAGGCCTGCCTGCTCAGATCGGAACGCTTCCAGCACCGCCTGCATGACCGCTGGGGTGGGCACCAATGGATCTTTCTTTGCTCCTCTACAGCTGATCAGATCTGCCATTTTGCCGATCAGCGTGACCGGCAGGCCGGCTTTGGCGACGATCGAGGCTGCCTGCTGGTCTGGATCTACACCATAGCCCAGGTGCTGGACCAGCAAGTTCTCGTTATAGACACCTACTCCTGGGCTGTCTATTCCAGACTGACCATTGGGATACTGGTGCGCGTGGCGCAAAATGTGTGCGATGTCAATACCCGGCCCGCCGAAGACGATCACCCGGCTGACGAGTACGCACTGGCGCACGATCCGTCCGATGCGCAGGGCTTCAGCGAAATCGATGATGTCAGTAGCCACCGTCAGGTTGATATTCAAGCCTGGGTCGGCCTCCAGGTTATCGCCAATGACCAGCGCCTCCTCCACAAGCAGCAGGTCGGTTCCTGGCAGTGGTCGCCACACGCGGTAGCCTGCTTCAACCAGGCGCTGCTCGATGTGTGGGGAGGCCTCACTCATTAACGTTTTGACAGGCGGTTTGGGGATGGTGCCCATGATCTCCTGGTGCCCCAAAAAGCTATCTGCACCAGGGTAGGCCAGCTGGCAGATCCCGTAGCTGGCCAGCGGTTGATCTGAGATAGTATGTCCAAGGGATGAGGTCTCCACCAGCTTGCCCAACCCCAAGCGGAGCAATGTGTTGATCTTCAGGTCTGAATTGGCTTGCAGCACGCTGCGCAGGGTGTGCGCCCCGGCGTCCAGCGGGCGCTCTTGAGCGAAATCCGGCATGACACCGACCCCCAGTGCATCGATGACCAGCAGAACCGCTCGCATGCTCACCAGAACCTTTCCACGGGCCGTCCCCATGCATCGTACAGGCCTGCCAGCTGCGGCGCACCTTCCTGGATGCCGTCAACTGCGGCGACCATCGAGCGGCTGACAAAGACCTGCGCCCGCGCTGCGATCAGCACCTTGGCGCCAACCTGCAGGCGCATTCCAGCCTGTTGTTGGAGGGTCAAATAATAATCGATTGCCGTAGGATCGAACTGCAGCAGGTCGGACAGAAAGCGTTGGCCGCCCTCATCCTGGACCAGCGCCTGGCGTGCCCGTGCCCGGCGATACAGCCCACCGCCAAAAGCATAGGCGTGCTGCTCATCACAGTGCGAGATCTCACTGACATAGACCAGGGATTCAAGCTCGGGCTGGTCCAGCCCGGCGTGCAGGTAGGTTGTGCCGGTCAGGGCATGCCCAACCTCACCGTGGGTGGCTCCCATTTCAGCCAACAAGGACATCGCTGCCACACAGGTATGCCCTGGAGCGTTAACCTGTTCGATTGATAAACCCAGCTCAGAGCGCAGGATTTCAGCCGCTTGCAGGATCGTATAGAAGTTTTGCGTCGGGATCAGCGCCCGGCGTTCTGGATCAACCTGCAGGCAAGGATAGGAAGTTACTCCCGCCACACGGATACCCGGCAGCCGTGCTATCTGACTGGCTGTCCCAACCAGCTCATCCAGCTGGATGCCTCCCTCCTGCCCGGGATGGAAGGTGTTGCCTGGTGCGATCACCCGCAGCAGCAGCCTTATTGGGTGCTGGATTTGCCGGGCTTCTTGCGAGATACGCTCAGCTTTCTCCAGGCTGAAAACCGTTATATAATCCGGCTCCAGGCGCAGCAGAGCCGGCACCATAATATTCGGCGGCTGCACCAGGTGTCCAAGGTGACCGATCGGAATGCGGTTTAGAGACAGAATATGGGCTTCCCAGGCGTCGATGGCGATAGCTTTAGCGATGCCCGCCCGGTGAACACGTCCGGCTACCAGTGGGTTGAAGCCTACCTGCTTGGTTGTGAAATACAGCTCCAATTGATGCTGGCGGGCAGCCTGGCTCAGTATAGCCGCGTTGCGCTCTACGGTCTGCAGGTCGATCACGTAGCAGTTAGGTGGAATCTGCCCGCCTTCGAGTAGCTGAAAAGCAGCATCGACCAAAGCTGGGTTGTGCACCAAGAGGGCTTGCAGGAACACCTCAACCTCCCTGGTAGTCCCGCAGCGCGTTGCGCAGTATAGTGAGAATGAGATCGGCGCCGGCGCGCATGGGATTGATGCGTATGAGGTGTGCGGCGAGTTCTGGCGCATCAGCTAAGAATGTCCCCGATGCTCGATAAAACAGCGGGGCCACTTCATAGCGCGATTCTGCGCCTACCGGATGGATGGCTGCGCCGTAAGCTGCGCTGCACTCTACCACCTGCGGTGCCAGCGGCCGTTCCAGCTCGACTAACGCTACGCGCGACTGGGCATTGGCGATATACGCCTGGCGCACACCTGCCACCTCGCCGGTATTCAGCCGCCTGGCAACTTCTGCAACTACCTCCGCCTGGATTGCTAGGGCGACCGGGGCGAAGACCAGGGAGCGCAGAGCCTCCATGGCCTCCGGACCTTGCACCTGTGTCCCCCCCGAATAATTCATCTTATGTATTCGACTGATCAGCTGCCCGTTCCCGAGGATTAAACCTACTCCCTGGGGTCCCAACAGCTTGAACAGCGAGAAGGTGGAGACGTGTGATCCGTGCTGGATGCCGATCTTTGCCACCCTCAGAGCCGCGTAGTTGTCATCCACGACCAGCTGTGCTTCGGGAAGCGCAGCCCGAATCGCCCGGATGACCGTCGACGGTTGATAGCAGTCGTCTATCCGCTGGCGAGTGTGCTGGATCAAGGCGCACTCGATGCCCCTTGGATCGACTCGCTGGATAGCTGGCAGATCGTTGAAATCAGCCCGCACCAGCTGCAAGCTCATGGCCCTGACTGTCGCATCGGTTGTCGGGTAAACAGGCGCCTGGTGCACCAGCAGCTTACCCCCAGGGTGCAGCAGCGCCATCAATACCAGCCGCAGCGCGCCGGTTCCGGCGCCGCGTGTCAGGCAGGCAGCTTCAGCTTCGAAGAAATCTGCCAGCGTCTCTTCGACCCGCTGAGTAGCCTGTGGCCGCCCGGCTCCTTGCCACAATCCGTAGTCCCCGGCTTGAAGAATGGCTCGGCCATCAAAATGGCGGGTGATAGCCTCCACCAGGTGAAACTGCATTTGGGTGGCTGCATCTAATGAGAGCTGCTCTAATGGATATGTCCGCATAGCTTAGATGGACTCCGATCGAAGGTATTACACCATGAACGTCAGGGCATTGGCGGCTGCCCATGCGAGAAGAATGGCTACCGGACCCACTGCAATGCGTAGCAAGGGGGTGCCGGTGGCTTCGTTGATCATTGCCAATCCGGCAACGCAAAGGAATCCATAGCCGGGCACCAGGTTTTCCGCTGCCAGCATGCCGCCAACCAGGGTAGCTGCCTCCAACAAGCGCGTCATCGCCGTGCGCATGGTCCCGGCTGCCTTCACTAATCCAGGATAACGCTGCAGCAGGCTTCCCAGCAAGCCTAGTGCCAGCACCTCCACGCTCATTGCCAGGCCGCCCAGCAGTGCCGCGCTCCAGGGCTGCGGAGCAGCCAGCCCGGCAGTCCAGGCGAAGCCCAATCCATCGGTGACAAATACTCCCGATGTCAGCACCGCCATGCCCTTGATGGGCGTGAAAGCCAGCGCCCGTGCCAGGCTGATGGCTAGGGCTGCGGTTCGTGAGCCACCGGATACTGCCAGCAGCGATTGTGGTCCTTCGACCAGCGCCAGATGCTGGGCAGCCAGGCCGTAAAGCATACCCAAAATGGCAATCAGCGGCAGCCGGCGGCGCAGCCGCTTGAACTGGGCTTCGAAATGCAGCTCATTACCTGGAAGATTTGGTCGGCGTTCGCGTAAGGCTGCCAGGGTGACGAAAAGCAGCCCGCACGCCAGAGCCCAGACATCCGGCTGTACCAGCCCAAGCCAATCGGCAGCCAGCCGCGTCAGCAGGATGCCCACAAATGCCGGCGCTCCGGTGCGCAGCCCGTATTGATAAGCAAGCCCGATAGCCGGGAAAGCGGCAAAGCTGAAGACAACCGGCTGACTGAATGCTAACCGGGTGGCGTCCAGCGGCACGGGCAGCTGCCCTGCCAGGTAATTGAAGCCCTGCAGTCCGAGCATCAGCAGCGCGCCATATAATGCACCTGCTCCGCCGGCACCCACTTGACCCAGCCGGGTTTTCCAGCCCTGGACATGTTCGGGCATGTTATGGCTGGCGAACCAGATGCCGATCATGTCTGCTCCCAGCCATAGAGCGTGTATAAGTAAAATGCCAGACGCCAGCGAGACAGGCAGTGCGAAAGCGATCAGCAGGCCAATGCTCAGCTTGAAAGAAGTTGAAGCCAACTGGCGAGGCAGCATACGACCAGCCGCCACCTCGGGCAGCATGGCACGCAAACCATCATGGTAAACTGCAATACCGCGGTTTGCCAGCCATGCGCCCAGCGCGCCTGCTGCAGCAGTGATGACGACCGGAATCCAGGAAATTGCAGACAATAAGATACTAAGATCCCTGCTCTCTATTGCCCGCCTCTCGATGGTGAGCCAGGATGGCTGTGATCAGCATAGGCACCGTGCTGTCGATATGGTCCACCGTAAATCCGAAAGCCAGCTTCCCGCTGGCAACCGCGGCTTGTATCTCGGCTTCTTTCGGCACACTCCCGATCATGCTGGCGGTAAAGCATCGGTCATACCCGAGGATAGCGATCGCCATCGCCAGCGCACCGCCCGCCCCGGTGGCACAGGCACCGAAATAGTAGTCTGCCCGGCCCTGGGAGACTTCAGTGGCGCCTGTGATGTCGATTGCCTCGTGTACAGAAACCCTCTCGCCGCCCAGGCCAGACGCCAGGCGGCAGATCTCATTGGTGCACAATCCAGACACTACGATGCGGATCATCGATCCTCCGGGATGGATGGGTTGGCTGGCTCGGTCCGGTTTTCCACTGCCAGGGCGATGCGGGCCAAGTGCAGGGCGACGAATCCGGCTTCGTCAGGCGGGATCATCATGCCCAGGCGCTGTTCCAGCCCGGCTATCAAAGATTTTGCCAGTTCCAGCTGCGCCGGATAGCCTTGCAGCTCTTGCCAGAGGACTCCCGGGGCAGGCTGGAGGACCTCGCCTTGCTCCAGCCTCTTGAGCGCCATTGCCAGGTGCGTTGCCAGCGGCGCTCCGAGCCCTTCGTCCAGATCGATGCCAGTCTTCCGCTCAACCTGGCGCAGGGTATCCAGGGCTGCAGAAATCGAAGACTGGCTAACCAGTCCGCTGCTGAGCAGTAGCTCAAAACGTGCTTGAAAAACCTGCTCTACGTTGCTCATATCCTATTATCGGTGCTTGCCGAGCGCCAAGCGCACCCGCCCGCCGGCATGCTCTAAACGGTGGCGCGCTTCATCCAGGTTGATGCCTGCCAGGAGCATTACCAGGGCAGGCTTGATCTCGTAGCCGCTGGCCTGGAGCGCCTGCCCGGCAGATTCGGCGCTGACGCCGGTGATCCTCATGACCATATCCAGGGCTCGTTTTCGCAGCTTCTGGTTGCTGGCGCGCATATCTACCATCATGTTGCCGTACACTTTCCCCAGACGGATCATCGCCGCGGTCGAAAGCATGTTTAAGACCATCTTTTGGGCGCTGCCGGCTTTCATGCGGGTCGAACCGGCGATGACTTCAGGGCCTACCACAGGTGCAATAGCCACATCTACCTGGGAGACCAAAGCGCCGGCAGGATTGCATACCAGACCGATCGTTGCCGCGCCGCGCTGGCGGGATGCTTCAACTACCCCGAGCACCCAGGGCGCACCGCCGCTGGCTGTGATCCCGACGACTACATCCTTTTCTCCTACGCCAGCCGCCGCGACAGTTTGGCGCCCGGCAGCTGCATCGTCTTCGGCGGCTTCTACCGATTGGCGCAGGGCGCGATCGCCGCCGGCGATGAAGGCCTGCACAAGTTCGGGCGGGGTGCTGTACGTGGGCGGCATCTCGGAGGCATCCAGCACCCCCAGACGTCCGCTGGTACCGGCTCCGAAATAGAACAGCCTTCCGCCGGCCTCCAGGCGTTCTACTATGATGTCTACGGCGCGGGCGATGTGCGCCAGCTCGGCTTGCACAGCAGCAGCTACACGAGCATCCTCCTGGTTGATCAGCGTGACGATCTCCAGTGTGCTGAGGGTATCGATAGAGGCAGTCGCTTGGTTGAGTGATTCTGTAATGGCTTCAGGCATGGCTCAAAGTCGGGTAAATAAGCGGTTTGATCTCATAGCTCTGGCAAGCTGCGCAGCAGCTGGCGGTAATTGGTCCCCGGAGTGATCTTCCCCAACACAGCCGGGTGGCGGGCAAACGTGCAGCTGGGTAAATTGCCAGGACGGCCGTGCAGTCCTTCGTAAGCCAGGATCGCAAAAGCGATGGCCTCCTTGGCATCGCTCAGGTAGCCCAGGTCCTCCTGGCGTAAAACTCGGGTATTGGGCAGCCGTTCAGCCAGCATGCGCAGCAGTGTGGGGTTGCTGGCACCACCGCCTCCCACGATGACCTCATCCACCGGACCAGTCAGAAAACGCTGGTAGCTGTCGGTAATCGAGGCCGCGGTGAAGGCGGTCAGTGTCGCCAGGATATCCACCCCAGCCAGTCCACCCTGCGCTCCTTGCTCCCAGATCTGGCGAGCGAAGAATACGCCGAACTGCTCCCGTCCGGCGGTCTTCGGC
>Ga0105095_10000009_pt1 | contig 65581 bp, 61 predicted proteins | sample PPLLak2March2015_2_FD_79180 | JGI IMG/M metagenome (GOLD analysis project Ga0105095, IMG submission 79180) | Freshwater sediment microbial communities from Prairie Pothole Lake near Jamestown, North Dakota, USA - PPLs Lake P8 Core (3) Depth... | ecosystem: Environmental > Aquatic > Freshwater >...
CTCGGCGGGGTTAGAACAGGCTGAGCTGCTTGGGCTCGCTTTTTTCAGGTGCTGCCGGTTCCTGGCTCTCACGCACCTGGGTAGCTTTAGCGATGAGCTCGGGCAGTCGTTTGAAATCATCTTCGATGGTCGTCATCAATGAACGCTGGTGCAGGCCGGCTGCCGGATGATACATGGCAACCACCAGGCGTCCCCGCACCTGCATGGCCTGTCCATGTACATTGCTGATCTTTGCGTTTGGAAGGAAATGCGCCAGTGAGTAGCGGCCCAGGGTGACAATTGCCTTCGGATTGAGAGCCTGAATCTGCCGCTCCAGGTATTGGCTGCAAGCCTCCAGCTCTTCGGGCAACGGGTCGCGGTTGCCCGGTGGCCGGCATTTCACCACATTGCAGATAAACACATCCGTACGTTTCAGATTGATCTTTCCCAGCAGCTCCTCCAAGAATTTACCTGCCGCACCGACGAAAGGCCTTCCCTGCTCATTCTCGTGAAAACCGGGGCCCTCACCGATAAACATGATCTCGGCGTTTATCGGTCCTTCCCCCGGAACGGCCAGCTTGCGTGAATGGTGCAGCATACATTTCGTACAAACCGAGACCTCTTTTGCCACCTGCTCCAGTTCTTCTGTGGCGTTCATGGGCTAACTCCTTGTCTTTAGAATCCTGGCATGCAGTTGCTGATCTCTCTGACCAAATCCCGCAGCCTGCCACCCGCCATTTTTCAGCCATGTCAGGTAGGCTTCGCCCAGATTGTTCACGGTCATAATCAGGGCATCTTCATTATTATCCTTGTAGTAGCGCAGCCGGCGACCCATCACAGTAAAACCAAAACGGTGGTACAGATTTCGGGCGGTGTGATTGTTTTCGCGTACTTCCAACGTTGCCTGGTTAGCGCCTTGAGAGATAGCAATTCCTAACACTTCGGCCAACAGGCGGTGGGCAATGCCTCTGCCCCGGAAATCTGGGTGAACCGCGATGGTGGCGATATGCGCCTCGTCCAGGATCAGCCAGACCACGGTCTCCCCGACAACCTGCGGCTGCCCGTCTGATAAATCCATCTCCGCTACCCGCTGAAGGGAGCGTGGATTCTCCAACAGCTCGTAGCGAAATGAGCTTTCCGGCCAGGGCAGGCTGAAAGAAAGATGGTCGATCTGGTGCACCGCTGGCAGGTCCTCGATACGCATGGGGCGAATGCGCAAAAAGGCCAAAACGTCGCTGGGATCAACGACTTGTTCCGAGCGAGATGGATTCATGATTCCGGGATGGGCAAATTGTAATGCAGGTAGACGGGCGTCAGGGTAGCAGGGTCGTCAATTTTTCCAGCCTGTAAGCGGCGCCAGCCCAATTCAGCCAGGTAAGATGGGCGGCGAATCGCTTGGGCGGGTGAGGCCAGGATGACGTTTTTCCGCTTGCGCACAAGCAAACGCTGTTCATCCGCAGTCAGCTCGCCACACACCAAAGTGGGCTCCAGAATACGCCTGTTGAGCTCCAACGCTGTCAGCGTCTCAGCCTTGCCGTCCGGGATCCACTGACCGTCCTCAGCATGGTACCAGCCGACTGCCAGCCTGCCTCGTCCGGCGCGCAGCACCGCCGCCATCCCTTCTTTGCGCAGCGGCTGTCCGGCAGCCAGGATATCCAGCGTCGGCACACCCATGATCGGGATATGGTTTACGTAAGCAATCCCCTTGGCTAACGCCAGGCCGATCCGCAAACCGGTAAACGATCCTGGCCCCAGGGCTACCGCCAAAGCGCTTAAGGCTTCTGGCTTTACACCGCATTTTCCCATGATCTCTGCCACCGCCGGGGCCAGCTCGACGGTATGATAATCCTGGCTGACCCACAGCGTTTCGCTCAGCACCTGCACACCGTCATATAAAGCGATGCCCACCATGCGGGTGGAAGTATCCAGCGCCAGCAACATCACTGCACCCCAAAAATCTGGCGGCGGAGGCGCATCACCATATCCTGGTAGCGCTTCCCCACCGCGGTAAAGACCAGATCGCGCTGCTCGTAATCGATCCAGCGCATCTTCACCCACAGGCACTCATTGGGCAGGGCCGTCTGGATGCGATCGGCCCATTCAACCACCAGCGGCCCGCTCTCCAGCATATCGTCCAGATCCAGGTCGATAGCCTCAGCCGGCCCGCTCAGGCGGTAGGCATCCAGATGATACAGCGACTGGCGGTTGGCGCTGCGGTACACGTTGACCAGCACAAAAGAAGGGCTGGATACTGGATCCAGCGATCCCCAGCCCGAAGCGATGCCCTGGACTAATGTCGTCTTGCCCGAGCCCAGATCGCCTGCCAGGCATACCACGTCGCCCAGCTGCAGAAATCCTCCCAGGCGCATCCCCACGCGGCGGGTCTGCTCCGGGCTGCGGCTGATAAACTCCATTGATCGAGCATCCAGTATGGGCATATCTTAGTATCGATCCGAAAATTGAATTCTATTTGTGGTGTGTGTGGCGGCTATGCCGCCACACACCACATTAATAAATTCCGGATAGGTCCTTAAGAAATTATACAGTGTATCCATAGAATCGGGAGGCCGAATTCGCCCTCCCCGACCGGAAATGGTTTACGGGCGAATCTCCAGGCGCGCCAGTGAAGCCGCCAGGCGTTTTAACCCCGAGCCCTCGAAAAAAATGTCAACGATTTCGTCATCATCCTGGATGCGGCTGTTGAGCACCATTCCCTCTGCAAAAACCGGGTGGTAAACGCGCATCCCGGCATGATAGCGCGGCTGGATGACCGGCGCGTTGGCCTTCCCGGTCGTTTGCCAGTATTCCGCCTGGCTTGCGCCGGTCATAGCTCGCCGTCCCATACGTCTTTGCTCGACCTCTTCGAGCATGTTCATCGGAATGTCGTCCAGAAAGCGCGATGGCTCCACTGGCTCGGAATACCCGTACGCGCTGCGATTTTGAGCATGGACGAGGTACAGCCGGTCTTCTGCGCGGGTAATCCCAACATAAAAGAGGCGGCGCTCTTCCTGCATGGCATCCGGGTCTTCGAACGAGCGGCTGTGCGGCAGCGTGCCATCGTTCAGACCGACGATGAACACGACCGGAAATTCCAGCCCCTTTGCGGCGTGCAAAGTAAGCAAAGTCGGCACATTGGCGCCAGCTTCGATGGTGTCCTGGTCGGACACCAAGGCGACTTGTTCCAGGAATGCATCCAGCCCTTGCTCCTGGAACTCAGCCGCCAACCGGCGCAGCTCCATCACGTTATCCCAGCGCTCGCGGCCTTCCTCTGTGCCATCGTCCAGGTAGGTCTGGTAATCGATATCTTCCAGGATGCGATCCATCAGGGTAACAGGGGTAAGCTCCGTGGCGTGATCGTGCCAGCGCGACAGCAGGCTGCCGAAACCTGTCAAAGCAGCTATTGCCCGCTGGGGCAGTAGCTGCACACCTTCGATCTTCCTCCCCGATCCCAGCTCCAGGAGCAGCTCCCCTGGTGTGCGTCCAGCAGCCTGGGCCTGGGTGCGCAGGGCCAGCAGAGTTTTATTGCCAATGCCGCGTGCCGGGGTATTGATCACGCGCGTCAGGCTGACCTCGTCGTTTGGATTGCTCACCAGGCGCAGGTAGGCGACCACGTCCTTGACCTCCCGGCGCCCATAGAAACGCTGTGCCCCCACCAGCTTGTACGGCAGCCCTGCCTGCAGAAATGCCTCTTCCAAAAGGCGGGACTGGGCGTTGGTGCGGTACATCACCGCAAAATCGCCGGGTTGGAAATGCCCGCGCCCAACCTGGCTGGCAATCGTATCGACGACAAAAGCCGCTTCTTCCCGGTCATCGTACGTTTCATGCAGGGTTACTTTCTGGCCCTCGCCCCGGTCGGTAAACAATTGTTTGCGCATCCGGTGCGGATTGCGGTCGATCACTGCCATCGCCACGTCCAGGATGGACTGCGTCGAGCGGTAGTTCTGCTCGAGCACGACGACCTGGGTATCGGGGAAATCCTGCTCCAATCTCTGCAGGTTGCGGTAATCCGCGCCGCGCCACCCGTAGATCGACTGGTCCACATCGCCCACCACGAAGAAGTTCCGGTGAAATGAGACCAGGTGCTTCAGCAGTGTGTACTGCGCCAGGTTCGTATCCTGGAACTCGTCCACAAGCACATGTTCGTAACGGCGGGCGTATTTCTCGCGCACCACCGGGTTGTTTTCGAGCAGGTACGCGGTCCAGAGCAGCAAATCATCGAAATCGACTGCGTTGCTTGTCAGCAGCAGCTCCTGGTAGCGCCGGTACACACGCGCTACCACCTCGTCTCGGTACGTCTGGACTGGATAATCATCCGGCAGTACCAGGTCGTTCTTGGCGGCGGAGATCGAGCCGAGCACACCGCTTGGACGGTATCGCTTGACATCCAGGTTTAGGTCGTCCAGGGCACGACCGACCACGCTGAGCTGGTCATCGGTGTCGAATATTACAAAGTTGGAATTGAACGGCAGCTGGCTTGCTTCCTTTCGCAGGATGCGGGCACAGGTGGCATGGAATGTCCCCAGGGTCAGTCCGTGTGCCTTGTCACCGAGCAGATCCACCACCCTGCCCTCCATCTCGCGGGCAGCCTTATTCGTGAACGTCACTGCCACTATCTGGTACGGGCGAACTGCCATGGCGCCGATCAGGTAGGCGATGCGGTGGGTCAGCACGCGGGTTTTGCCGGAGCCGGGTCCGGCTAACACCAGCACTGGCCCTAATCCAGCCATAACTGCTTGTTGCTGTTGTGGGTTGAGTCCAGCCAGGATTTCCATACGGGCAGATTGTACCGTCACGCCAGGGGCATGTCAACGCTCAGGGCAGTTCGAGGTCAGATTTCCCTGTTGCCAATCCCCGGCCTCTTTGCTACAATGACCCCATGAATTGGGATATGATCGGGCAAGCGTGGGCCGTCTCTCTCTTAAAAGAACATATCGCCACCGGCGGCTTTCGCCATGCGTACCTGTTCAGCGGGGCACAGGGGATCGGGCGCCGCACGCTGGCCCTGCGCTTCGCACAGGCATTGAACTGCCCTCAGCCGCCAGCTCCAGGAGAGCCTTGCCGCGTCTGCCGCACCTGTACCCAGATCGAAAAGCTTCAGCACCCCGATCTGGCAGTGGTCCAGGCAGAGCGCATTGGCGGCAATCTAAAAGTGGAGCAGATCCGCGAGCTGCAGCACTTTCTCTCGCTCTCTCCCTATCAGGCTCCCTACCGGGTCGCCATCCTGCTGCGCTTCGAGGAGGCCAACCTCAGCGCCGCCAATGCCTTGCTGAAAACTTTGGAGGAGCCGCCGCCTCAGGTGGTGCTGCTGCTGACTGCCGAAAGCAGCGAGAGCCTCCTGCCTACCATTTCCTCGCGCTGCGAGAATATCCGCCTGCGGCCTCTCGGCCTGGAGGTCGTGGAGCAAGGGCTGATCAAGGAACGCGCAGTCCCCGCAGATCAGGCCCGCCTGCTGGCGCATATCTCCGGCGGTCGTATCGGGTACGCCTTGCAGTTATGGGAACAGCCCGGACTGCTGGACAGGCGCAATCGCTGGCTGGAAGACCACCAGCGGCTGCTCTCCAGCAGCCGCGTTGAGCGCTTCACCTACGCTGAGAACCTGGCGAAAGACAAGGATAACCTCCAGGAGGCCATTGAATCCTGGAGCGCCCTCTGGCGAGATGTGTTCCTCCAAACCAGCGGTTCTGCCATACCGGTCGCCAATTTGGACCACCTGGATGAGATCAAGGCGGTGGCTGACCAGCTTGAAATGGGAGACGCGGTCCGCATGCTCACCTCCCTGCAGCGCACCCAGGGTCTCTTGAAGGGTAACATCAACCCACGAATGGCATTGGAAGTGCTGATGCTGGATCTACCGCGGCTGGCAGGCAATCCAATCTAAGACCGGTTTCACCGATTTTCGCCCCTCCTCCTGGCTTGCTGATTTGAAAACCAGACTGTTCAGGCAATTGTGCTATACTTCACGCCGGAAGAATTCGCCGTATGCCCATCTTGCGTAAGTTTTTCCCAGAATCACCGGAAAGCAGTCAGAACAGGTCCACCCGTGCCACTCTGGAGCTGTTGTACAACATCAGCCGGGAGTTGGCTTCGGCGCTGGACTTGCGCACGGTCCTGCAGCGCGTGCTCTTCCTGGCAATGAAAAACGTAGGCGCTAACAGCGGCAGCATCATCGTGCTGGACGCCAATGGACAGCCGGTCGAATCGGCGCTCATTACCGGCGAACGCATCCACGACCAGACCACCCAACAGCTGCGCGTCACCTATGAACGCGGCCTTGCAGGATGGGTCATCCGAAATAACCAGGCGGTAGTGATCGCAGACACCAGCCAGGATGAGAGATGGCTGCACCGCCCGGACGACGAGGTGAGCCGCACCGGACCAAAATCCGCCGTCAGCGCCCCAATTTCTGCTCGCGACCAGCTGATTGGGGTCATGACTCTGGTACACCCCGCCCCAGGCAAATTCTCCCAGGAGCACCTGGCGCTCGTCCAGGCAATTGCCGATCAAGCCGGAATTGCCGTGCTGAATGCCCGTCTGTATGCCGAGAGCCAGCGCCAGGCGCGCGTGATGACTGCCCTGGCGGAGAGCGCAGCCGCCATTACTGCCTCGTTGAAGCTGGATGACGTCTTACAGCGCATCCTGGATCAGATCAGCCAGGCCTTGCGTGTGGATGTCGTCTCCCTAGCCTTGATCGATTCGAGCGGCAAGGAGCTGGTCTATCGCGCTTCAACCGGCCCGCACAGCAAGGATATGGTCGGAATGCACGTGCCGATCGGCATGGGTGTGGTCGGCTGGGTGGCGCAAGAGGGGCGTGGTGCTGTTGTTACCGATCCGGGAAGTGATCCACGCTTCCACCCTGAATACGATCGCCTCCTGGGCTACGAAACCAAATCGATCGCTTGCGCGCCAATCCGGTCACGCGGCCAGGCGATCGGTGTTCTGCAGGCTCTCAATCCCTTAGAGGGCGCATTCGACACGGATGCGTTATTGGTGCTGACCGGTATTGGCAGTCTGGCGGGCACAGCCATTCGCCACGCCCAGCTGTTCGAGCGCCTGCAATCCGCGCACCAGCGCTACCGCGAGCTGTTCGACGACAGCATTGACCCCATTTTAATCACCGACTGGGATGGCCACATCCTGGAGGCTAACCGTCAGGCAGCCTTACTGGCAGGCATTGATACCGACCGGCTGCTGGAGATGACCATCGATGAGCTGCACGTCATCGACGAGGAGAGCGTCGGTCAGCGCTTCGCCAATCTCTCGATGGGCACAACCCAGTCATATGAAGCGGTTCTCCTTTCTCAGGGCGGCAGCGAGCTGCCCGTGCAGGTGTATGCTCGTGAAGTCAACATCGATGACGTACCGCGCCTGCAGTGGATCTTGCGCGATATCACCGAGCGCAAGTACTTGGACAACCTGCGCAATGACCTGCTCTCCATGATTTACCACGACCTGCGATCGCCGCTTGCAAACGTCATCTCCAGCCTGGATGTCATGGAAACGCTGCTGCCCGAAGACGGCGATCCTTCCATGAAATCGCTGGTCAATATCGCCATCCGCTCGACGGAGCGCATCCAGCGCTTGACCAATTCGCTGCTCGACTTACGCCAGCTTGAGATGGATCAACCGATTGGCAACCGCATGAGCGCATCGCCCGGTCTGCTGATCAGCGAGGCAATTGAAGCGGTATCCCTGACAGCCGACAGCAAAAATCAGGATGTCACCAGCGAGCTGCTGTCCGAGCTGCCCGATGTCTGGGTAGATGTAGATATGATCCGCCGGGTGATGATCAATCTGCTGGAAAATGCGGTCAAATATACGCCGCCCGACTCCAAGATAAAGGTTGGGGCAGAACCACAGGACGGCATGGTGATGATCTGGGTGCAGGACAATGGTCCAGGTATCCCGCCTGCGGATCGAGAGCGCATTTTCGATAAATTTACTCGCTTGCACCCGAAAGAAGGTCCAAAAGGGCTCGGCCTGGGCCTGGCTTTCTGCCGCTTGGCTATCGAAAAGCACGGCGGTCGAGTTTGGGTCGAATCCTGCGAAGGCGGCGGCGCGTGTTTCAAGCTCACTTTACCCGTTTTCGTCGCTGACCAACCGCCACCCTCCGATTAACCGCTCAGCCTGTTTCGCGTATGCACCAGATTAAACACGGTATTTATTACGAGGATACATACTTGGGAGTGACCCTGGGGGCGCTCGTGTTTTCCCACGGCACCATCCTGATCGATGCTCCCCTGCGCCCCGAGGATGCCCGCTCCTGGCGGTCTACATTATTGAGTCTGCGCAGCGGGACCAATCGCTTGATGATCTCCCTCGACGCTCACCTCGACCGCACCCTGGGTGTGCGCTCCATGGAATGCACTGTGCTCTCTCACGAAAATACTGCTCAGGCATTTCGCAATCGTCCCGTGATTTTCAAAGGACCGAACCTGGAAAGCGGGGCCGACTGGGAGCACTATAACGATGCCATTGGCACCCGCTGGGCATCTCCGGATATTACATTTACCGATCACATGCTCCTGTACTGGGGAGGTCCGCAGGTGCTCCTGGAACACCACCCCGGACCCGCCCCTGGCGCCACCTGGGTCATCATTCCTGAAGAGCAGATTGTGTTTGTCGGCGATCTGCTCGTCCCCGACCAACCGCCCTTCCTTGCCAGCGCGGATCTGGCGGAATGGCTGGAGTCTCTTGACCATTTGTCTAAGTCATACAAGAATTATGTGATCGTGAGCGGGCGCGGCGGTCCGGTGGAGCGGGAAATGATCCGCTCTCAGGCAGCCCTGTTGAAGAAAATTGCCCGGCAGGTAGAGCGGCTGGCGGCAAAAAACGCCTCCCCTGAGATGACTGAGACCTTGATCCCACGCTTGCTGGCAGAGATCAATTTTCCACCCTCCCTCAATGAAAAATATGCCCAGCGCTTGCGCGCCGGGCTGTACCAATATTATAGCCGCCAGTACCATCCTCAATCCACAATCGAATCGATCGATTTAGAAGATATCCCGGAATGAAGCGCAAGCCATTCCAAATTGATCTCGCCATTTGATCTATCAAAAAGACAAAATGCCCCCCTCTCCCTACAGCCCGCTCTTTGAACTCACCCGCGCGCGGATCGTTGAATCTGTCCATTACGGCGCTGTGGCGGTCGTCGATGGGCAAGGACAGATCATCGCTTCCTATGGAGATCCCTACGCGGTTACCTATATGCGCTCGTCAGCCAAGCCTCTCCAGGCACTCCCGTTCGTCGAAGAGGGAGGGCAAACCCATTTCCATCTGACCTTGCGTGAGATCGCCCTGATATGCGCCTCGCATGCCGGCACCGATGAGCATGTCGAAGTGGTCAAAAGCATCCAGGAAAAGACGGGCGTCGCTGAAAGCGACCTGTTGTGCGGTATCCATCCGCTGAGCCACAAACCAACTGACACTGCCCTGCGCCAGCGCGGCGAGAAGCTGACTCCCAACCGGCACAACTGCTCCGGGAAGCACACCGGCATGCTGGCATTTGCGCGCATGCTCAACTTGCCCACCTCGAACTATATTGATCCAGAGCATCCCGTACAGGTCAAGATCCACAGCGCCATTTCTGAGCTGTGCGGTCTGCCGCCGGAGCGCATCGCCGTCGGGATTGATGGCTGTTCAGCGCCCAATTTCGCCACGCCCCTCTACAACGCTGCCCTGGCAGTTGCCCGGCTGTGCGATCCAGAAAATGCCCTGCCGCGATTTACAAGATCGCGGCTTGCCGCTTGCCATACGATCACTCAAGCAATGCTGGCTTACCCCGACATGGTCGGCGGACCGAACAGCTTTGATACCCACCTGATGACAGCCGCGCAGGGGCGCATGCTCGCCAAAGCCGGCGCCGAAGGCTACCAGGTCATCGGATTGATGCCCGGAGTATATTCACCCGGCTCGCCCGGGCTGGGGATCGCCTACAAAATATCCGATGGCGACCTCAAGGCCCGCTATGCAGGCGAGGCGATGGGTCTCGTACGACCGGCTGTCGCCCTAGAGATCCTGCGCCAGCTTGGCGTATTGACCCCGGAAATGTCAGATGCCCTTACCAGCTATGGCCCGGAATTCTCGCTCTACAACTGGCGCAAGCTCCTGGTTGGGCAGGGTCGCCCGTGCTTCGAGCTCCAGCACTAATGGGAAAATTTGTACCCGACATGGATCTTTCGCAGCGCGCTCTGATGGTTCACCAGGCACTTCTGGATAAATACGGCTATCCCGAGTGGCGCTCTCCGCTTCTACCGCTGGACGAGCTGGTCTCCACCATTCTCTCTCAAAACACGAATGACACCAATCGCGACCGCGCTTACCGGGCTTTGCGGGACAAATTCCCCACCTGGGAAGCCGTGCGCGATGCTCCCACCCAGGCAGTTATCGATGCCATCCGCACGGCTGGATTGGCAAATCAAAAAGGGCCGCGCATCCAGGCTGTCCTGCGCCAGATTACCGCCGAAGTTGGAAGCTTGAATTTGGACTTCTTGCGCGGTCTACCGCCAGACGAAGCCAGGCAGTGGCTGCTGAAGTTTCATGGCGTGGGTCCCAAAACGGCTGCTATTGTGCTGCAGTTCTCGCTGGATAAGCCAGCCTTTCCGGTAGATACGCACATCTACCGTGTGACCGGGCGCCTGGGCTTACGCCCAGATAAGATGAGCGTAGAGCAGGCTCACGAGCACCTGGCAAAGCTGTTGCCGCCGGAAGCCTACTATCCAGCCCACCTCAACTTCATCCGCCTGGGGCGGGAGATATGCCATGCCCGCCGTCCCAACTGCCCGCAGTGTTTCGTCAAAGAATACTGTGATTACTACGCTTCTGTCTATCAATCCGGATCAAGCCAGCCATGAGCAAACCAGCATCGCAGCAGTCCATCCAATCCCTCTTATCAGCCCTGCGCGACCATTTGGGCTCCCTGCAGGACTCTGCACCCTCAGGAGAGATCGATCCGCATCTGGAGCAAGCCGTCCTGGCGCTCGATTCCCTGTCTGAGCAGATCGCTGCGTACGAGGGGCAAATGGAGCATAAGCTGCAGGAAACCACCCTGGATCGAGCCAGGTTCATCTCTGTGATGACCCACGAGCTGCGCGTGCCCATGACATCCATCAAAGGCTACGCTAGCTTGATCAGTCAGGGAGTCGCTGGCCCGGTTACCGAGCAGCAGGTAAGCTTTCTGGGAGTGATCCACAACAACGTTGACCGCATGGCGGCACTGGTATCCGATCTCTCGGATATCGCTCGCATAGAAAGCGGGCGATTGAAGCTGGAGATCAGCGCCGTGTCGTTCGAAGCTGTGGTAGATAAAGTCATGGGAGATCTGCAGCCCAGCCTGCATGAGAAGCGTTTATCTGCGCCCACAAATATCCAGCCTGGCTTGCCGTCAATCGCCGCCGATGCCTCTCGGCTTTCCCAGGTGCTGAATTCTTTGATCCGCAATGCCATCATGTACACCCCGCCTGGTGGGGAGATATGCGTGGCGGCTTCTTTCAATGATCGTATGATCACCGTTGAAATTACCGACAACGGCATCGGCGTCAAAACCGAAGAACAGGACCGGCTGTTCACTCCCTTCTTCCGCTCGGACGATCCCTTCGTGCGCGAGCAGAATGGGTGGGGATTAAGCTTATACGTATCATCCCGGCTGGTGTACAGTATGGGCGGCGATATTGGCATGCGAAGTGCAACTGGTGAGGGTAGCACTTTCTGGTTTTCCCTGCCTTCCGCTCCTGACTGAATGTCCGCTTATGAGCCGTTTTGCAGGCCGCGTCAAAAGACTGACGATAGTATGAGGAACAGCCATGGCAACCCGCAAATCCGGCAATAGATACCCTTTGGTGATCTACAAGCGATTAATGGACCGCTTGTGGAGCTCTACTCTGATACTTGGCTTGCTCCTCGGGTTTGTCTGGTTCTGGGCATGGTATGGTGAAACACCCCTGATCAAAATAGAAAATGACTTTTGGCTGCTGGCAGGTGCTGTTATCTGCCTGGGTTTCGCGGCTTTTGCTTTCCTCTGCCGCTCCGTTGCCTATGTACAGCCGCGCCGCGATCATCTTCGCCTGGTCACTCCCTTTCTGCGCCTGAACATATCATTTAAACGCATCCGCAGCGTGCATCCGACTGGATTCCAACAGCTCTTCCCGCCTCAAGAAGCCAGTTGGGCGCAGCGCAGATTCTTAGAGCCGTTCTATCCTAAGACAGCAGTCGTCGTCGAGCTGACTTCATATCCCATGTCACCGCTTCTCCTGCGATTCTTCCTTGCCCCACAGATGTTCTCCCCCCAGGCAAAAGGCTTTGTCCTGGTTGTACCGAATTGGATGGATTTGAGTACTGAGATAGATTCGTTCCTCGGCGCGTGGATGCAAGTCGAAGCACACAGGAAGACCGCCGCCCGCCGGATTCGATAAACCACCCGTCTGTTATTTCTTAAAATGGAAGCTCAACCGGTGCACAGGGGAGTAGCCCAGGCTCTCCAGCGCCGACTTGTGCTTTGCCGTCCCATAGCCTTTATGTGCTGCAAAGCCAAAACCGGGGTATTGGTCATCCAGGGCGTATAACAGCTCATCGCGCGCCGTTTTCGCCAGGATGGATGCCGCGGCAATGCTAAGTGAGCGCCTGTCCCCTTTTATGATCGATGTGTAAGCTATGCCCGCTTCCGGAAGGTCGATGTAGTCAACCAGGATATGTTCGGGGACGTACGACAACTGCTCGAGGGCGCGCACCGCGGCTAATCGGGTGGCAGGAACGATCCCCAGGCGATCTATCTCCTGGTTGGATGCGAATCCAACTCCCCAGGTAACCGCTATCTCCCGCAGCGGCGCCGCCCAGGCGGCGCGTTCTGCAGGCTTCATCAGCTTGGAGTCATTGACGCCCTGCAGAGCCGTTATCAGAGAAGGGTCGGGTGGAAAGACCAGCGCAGCCGCCGCGACCGGCCCTGCCAGCGCCCCACGCCCGGCCTCGTCCACCCCGGCGATGTATCGTAAGCCGGAACTCCACAACTTGATCTCAAAACTAAAATCCGGGAACGCGGGTAAGAGACCGGCGCCAACCTTAACCGGTGTGTGTGCCATTATAGATCCCGTCCCGGCTGTTGATCTGGATCTTCAGCAAATCCAGGGCCATGCGCGTTGAATCCCGCAAGACGCTGATCTTGCTCTCAGGGTTGAAATACCATGGGATGGGCAGTTCCACAATCCGGTAGCCACGGCGGCGTGCTATATACAGCACCTCCACATCAAACGACCATCCTGTGATGGTTTGTAAGCGGAACAGTTCATCCGCTATAGGGCCATGAAAGCATTTGAATCCGCACTGAGTATCATGCAGTCCAGGTAAAGTGGTCAGCCGGATCAGCGTATTGAAGATCCTCCCGACGATATGGCGGTAGGCTGGCTCGTTATATCGCACTGCACCCGGCGCCTCCCGAGACGCGATGGCGATGTCATAATCCTGTAAGATCGGGGGTAAGAATCGATTGATCTCTGTAACCGGCATGGAGAAATCAGCGTCGCACATAAACCGGTATTCACCCTGCGCCGCCAGCATGCCTCGCTGCACCGCCAGTCCCTTACCGCGCCTGCCGGTTTTCAACACGCGCAGGTTAGCAGACCTCCGAGCATATTCTTCCGCGATTTGGGGCGTGCGATCCTGGCTTCCGTTTTCTACGATAATGACTTCTGACGAGTAGGGCTGGTCATTCAGGAACGAGTTTACCAGTTCCAGCGTTTTTGGCAAGCGCCGTTCCTCGTTGTAAACGGGGATAATGATGGATAGGGAGATGGGATCCAACCGTTAACCCCGCACTTTGGTTAATTGACGAACAGAATATAGAGAACAAATCCGACCAGGATCAGGATATTGATCAGCATCAGGATGCCCAATATGATCCATTGGCGTGAGTTGAATGGAGCTTTTTCCAGTTTAGAGAAGGCATTATCGATCCGATCCAGCCTTTCGGATCCGGCCTTTACCGTCTTATGGAACGCCGAATCCGCAGATGCCTGATCATCACCCGCCGCGCCCACCTGGGATTCGTCATCTTCAGACAACTCGTCTGTGGCGCTGACCAGCGCATCGACGATATTTTGAGTCTGATCGGGGTCGTACGTAATGCGACCTTGCAGGATGCCGGATGCGAACCGTTCCAATGCATCCACCAATACCACGCGGATGAGCGGTCGCACCGTCTCGACATGGATGCCTGTATTGGTGAATACCACCACGCCCTCCACTTCAGGGACGCGTATTCCGCGCTCTGCCAGGTGGGATTTAACCGTCGATGCCATGATGGATGTCCGCGTCAGCAGGTTCTCACCGGTAGGCACATAAGCATGCTGCCGGTCGTCGATTTTCTCCCAGGCATCGCCTTTCGTCCGGTAGACACCGCGTAAACCGCTTGGGTAGATGACCCAAATCCCACTCGGCCCCACTAATGTCATCGGGATCGGCATCTCCAGCCCCTCCAGCAGCACATCACGCAGCAGGTAATGCTTGTTGTCCATCATCCTCTGAAAAACCGCCAGGACGACCCCCTGTGCCTCTAGATCCTGGGATGAGCTGCGACCGATCTTCAGTGAGTTCAGCCAATCGTCCAGGGATTTCGAAGAGTGGACAGTTTCAGCCACGACGTTACTGTCGATAATCTTCATACACACCTCGAGCAATGCAAAACCGCAACCGGTGGCACTGCTGGGAGTATCCTCACCAGCGCCAGTTTGATAAGGCTCCTGGGGACCGCAGTAGCGCGTTCACCCTTTTCAAATGATAAAATGGCATCGACACTATTTAGATTATAAGCCAGATACTCGATCCGGCGTGTATACCTAATAGAAATGCGAGGACGAAGGGATTAGAATTAACCTCACGATTTCAGATGACAGGCACACCAGCCAGATGGTCCCGTTCAGTGTGAGTCTCTCCAACAACAAGTACATCCTTGCCCCCCGCCGGGATTACTTTGAGCGGTCCGGAAACCTCAAATGTACTGGCTTTGAAGCGAATTCTTTTCCCTGCCATATAGCGCTTACCCTGTTTCAACGCTTCAACCAATGCCTCCCGTTTCACAAGCACATAGTCGCTGAACGTCGCTCCGCGGCGCTGGTAAGCCCGTACCCAATCCACTTCGCCGTTCGGCTTATAATGAACCGCTTCGATAACGCCGTCAAATTTGATCTTGGCCATGAATTTATCTCCTGACTCCACCCACCCCGATTGTCAAAAAGCCGTTCGGTCAGGACCGGCAGCGCTGCCAGTCCTTTAAGGCAGCCCAAAATGATCAACGCCCTAATTAAGGCAAAAGCGTACTGCGGTTACCTCTTGGATTACGCAATACGCTTCCCACCTGGTCGGGGCGGGCGGACTCGAACCGCCGGCCCCCGCGTCCCAAACGCGGTGCGCTACCGGACTGCGCTACGCCCCGGGCGCAATGAGTATAAACCGGAATAGGCATTCACGTCAAGGAGATCGATGGAAAACGAGCACTATTCCCATAAAGCCGGCGCTTTCCCGGCGCTGTACCATGCGCACAACAGCCTGGACGCCGAAGACATCCATTTCTGGCTGGATCTGGCGGCTCGCCAGGGTGATCCCATCCTGGAGCTGGGCTGCGGAACGGGCAGGGTGCTGCTGCCGCTGGCCTGCGCTGGTCACCGCGTTGCCGGGCTCGATAATGATCCCTCCATGCTCGCCTACCTTCGCACCATGCTTCCCCCTCACCTGGAATCTAGGGTCGCCTTACTGCAGGCAGACCTGGGGGCATTCCATCTGGGGGCGGCATTCTCGCTGATCATCCTGCCCTGCAATACCTACACCATGTTGTCCGCAGACCAACGCCTCTCCGCCTTGGAGCGCGTGCGCATGCACCTCCGCCCAGGCGGCATCTTCGCCGCCAGCATGCCCAATCCAGCATTTCTGCAGCACATGCCGCGCAAAGCCGATCCGGATATCGAGGCTGTATTTCTCCACCCTGCCGATGGCGAACCGGTCCAGGTGAGCAGCGCCTGGAGGCGCACTGCACACCAGGTAAAGATCACCTGGATCTACGACCACCTGCTGCCGGATGGCAATGTGGAGCGCTTCACCTTCCCTGTCACCCAAAATATCCTGCCGGTTGATGCGCTGTTAGGCGAGCTGAGAGCCGCGCGGCTGCAAGTCCGTGATCTCTACGGGGATTTCGATGGATCGCCGTATTCAGACACCTCGACGTACCTGATCGTTACCGTTGAAAAGCTCTCGGACAGGTTCTAACAAAAAATCTATACTTTTTTATCGTTCATCTAACAAGGGCATTATAAGATTGGGTCGTAATCTAAAAACAACCTGGATACTAAAGGAGTTTGAATCATGACCCTCTATATTTCCCCCTACCGCCGCATGGCGACCCTTCGTGACGCAATGAACCGTCTCATTGAAGACAACATAGCTGACACCACATCTGAGCGCGAGATGCTCTTAGCTGTAGACGTTCAGACCAACGAAGACTCGTTCGAGATTACTGCCCTCGTCCCTGGGCTCAAAGCGGAAGACGTCAACATCGAGGTACTGAACAACACCGTCACCTTGCGCGGTGAATTCAATAGCACAGGCAACGAAGATGCTCACTACCTGATCAGCGAGCTGCCTGCTGGCAGGTTCAGTCGCACGATCACCCTGCCCACGGCCCTCGACCCATCCAAGGCTGAGGCGACCATCAACAATGGCGTGCTCCACCTGGTGGTTCCCAAGGCAGAAGCCCATCGCCCCAAGACGATCAAGATCCAGGCCGTCTGACACCCTTCTTATCGATAGCAGTTACGCAGTCCAGGCGAAAAACGGGGGTGTTTGGGCGGGTATAGCCTGCCCAAACACCCCCAGCCTCCTGCCAACGATCATATCCCCACCGCTGACCTTGCGATGAAGGGATTTTAACATCCTCCCCCATCGACGCTCTCTAGATGAAGGGATAATAACATCATCCCCCCATCGAGAGAGCATCGATGGGGGGATTGAGGGGGGTAGTCTTAATACCTCAACAGCGCCCCAATATGCTCGTAATCGCCCAGGGCAGCATCGTCATGCACCACCTCGACGTCCCCGCCTGATTGCATCACATTCCGGACTGCCAGCTCGACCGCATCAGGGATCTGGTCAAAGCCGCCGCTGCAGAATGGACAGGCCTCGGCAGCTTTCGATGTAACAAAGCCGCAGCCCCGGCATTTCCATCCAGGGGTGCGCAGCCCCTCGCGTATCACCAACGTTTGTACACGTCCGTTGTGTACCGCTCCTAAGGTATCTTCCAGGCGTACGACCGCGCCGCGCCCCTTTGCCGCTCCGGTCAGCACCGTCTTCACCAGCCTGGCTTTACGCTGCTCATCCGCTTCGGTGCCAACTTGCATGGCTCGTTCCAGCACCTCCGTATCGGTGGCATTCATGCTCATCGGGAAATTACCCACCACCAGGCTCTGCCAGGCTTTGGGAAGCTGGGACCGGAATGGCTTGACAGTATCCTCCGTACCTCCAATTAACACCCGGCGTACATTATTTTCGGCGAAGAAATGGGCAGCCACCTCGGCTGCATCCTTAATGTTCCTGTCTGCAACCTCTTCCACGTAATTCGTCTTACCAGCCACCCCGCCGCGCCGTCCTTGCGCCTGCGAGCCGCCGCCTCTTTTCGTACGGCGCACCTCCTGTCCCATCACACCATTTTGCTCACGAAGCTCCCCCATGTGGAAATAGAACAGGCGCGCCCCTTGCTTGTCCACCAATGCCACGCCATATCCCCCAAACGAATCCAGTAAATCTACCAATGGTTTGACAAACGGGCGATCGCTGATGCGCACCCGGCTGCGCACCGGCACCGCCAGTGGGTAAGCTCTGAAATACCCCTCCTGAACGCAGGAGAACACAGCCACGCTGCGTCCCGACCAATCGAACTCGTGATCAAAATATCGCTCCACAGTCTCGGCATCTTTCGGAAGATCGATGTCTTTCAGCATGCTGCGGAGGCGTAGTTTATGCGTATCGGCTGAGCCTGCGGTTGGCTCAGTATTCAAGTACACACTGAGCACAGGAGATTTTGCCTCATAATCCAGCAGTTCCTTCAGATCTTTTTCGGTCAACATCATATCCTCCTGTTTCCTATGATTGGTCGTCCATTCTTTCTACAAATCAACTCGTTCGTGTACAGGCTTTGTGCATTGAATGCAACTAACCCATCTGCTCCAATTTCTGGAACAATTCGCGTTGTTCGGGAGAAAGGTTGCGTGGAAGCTTGACTTTAATCCGCACGAAAAAATCTCCGCGTTGGTCCGGGCGGCTGATCTGCGGCATGCCCTGCCCCGATAACCGGATGCTCTGCCCGGGTTGGGTGCCTGGCGGTACGGTCAGCACGACATTTCCAGCCAGCGTACGCACTGTCACCTCTCCCCCGAGCACCGCCTTGTACAGGTCGATCGAGACGTCCGTATACAGGTTATTGCCTTTACGCTCAAAGTTGGGATCGTCTGCCACGCGCACGATCAGGTAGAGATCGCTTTTCTGCCCATCCGGTGCGGTTACGGCATTGGCAACCCGAATTTTGGTGCCCGTCCGTGCCCCGCGCGGGATTTTCACCTCCAACCGGCGACCATCTATTTCGATCCGGCGGGTTGTCCCGTGGAACGCCTCGGAAAGGCTGATCTCCACCTCATGTTGTATATCTGCCGTGACGTAGCGCGTCCCGCTGCGGCGCTGACCGCGCATTTCGCGGTTAAAATCTGCTGCTGCGCCCATCCCCCCAAAGATGCGCCGGAAGAACTCGGAGAAATCTCCCAGCCCACCACCCCCAAACAAATCTTCCAGGTTGCCTACTTCAACCCGTACGTTGCCGCCCCCGGGTGTTTGCGCAACCCAGTCTTCCCATCGAAATCCCCCTGGCGCGCCGCCATGCTGCTGCCAGCGCGTGTAGGATTCCCCGAGCTGATCGTAATGGGCGCGTTTTTCGCTGTCTCCTAATACCTGGTATGCTTCGTTGAGTTCTTTAAATTTCTCTTCGGATTGCTTATCTCCCGGGTTGCGATCTGGGTGATACTTGAGCGCCAGCTTCCGGTACGACTTTTTTATTTCCTCTTTGCTCGCTTTACGATCAACACCGAGGATTTTGTAATAGTCTTTATATTCCATATAGTTGTCAGGACGATCTGATCTGGGTTAGAAAAAAGCGAAGGCAGGCATTCTGTACCTTCTCCATTGTGCTTTCATTGTATGCGCGTCAGGCACTCAAAGTCAAGCCTCTGCAGCCCGAATTTATAATACTCTTATTCATTTTGTAGGTTCGTACGAAAAAAAACCGTGCTATGATTAGCGTATGGCTTCCCCGAAAGAGCGCATCCTTTTGGTCGAGAGCAACCCCTCGATCAGTGATTTAATCACCCGTCAGACCCTTCAGCCGATGGGCTACCGGGTTGAGGTCGTGCGGGTAGCTGCAGAAGCGATCCAAGAGGCGATACGTTTCTTACCCGATGTGATTATCGCCAATTTAAGCTTGCCTGGCCTGAGCGGGAAAGACCTGTTGGTAGCGCTTACCGCCCAGGGAGTCGAGGTGCCGGTGATCGTGATCTCCGAGAAAGGCACCGAGAACGACCTGATCCAGGCATTTCGCCTGGGGGCGGCAGATTATCTCAGCTGGCCTCTCCGGGAAGCGGAGATCGTGTCCGCGGTAGAGCGAACATTGAGACAGGTTCGAGCGCGCCGCGAGCGCGAGCAGCTTGCCCGCCAGCTGCATCAGACAAATATCGAGCTGCAGCAGCGCGTGCGTGAGCTGACCACCATTTACTCCGTCGGTAAAGCGGTCACCTCGATCACCGACCAGCCAACCTTGTTTGATAAGATCGTCGAAGGCGCCGTCTACATTAGCGAAGCCGATAACGGCTGGTTTTTGCTGCGGCAAGAAAACAGCAAGACCTTTTTGCTGAGCGCCCAGCGCAATCTGCCCCCCTCGCTTGGCTCCAGGCTGTACCAGCCCTGGGATGATGGGGTCAGCTCGCTGGTAGCGCTTTCGGGTGAACCGCTCTCGATCCACGGTGAGACCTTGAAGCGCTTCAGAGTATCTCAAATTGCACAATCTGTGTTGGTCATCCCGGTCAAGGTGAAGAGCGAGGTGGTTGGCTTGCTGGTGGTAGCGCGCAAAGAGCCCAAACCTTTTGGACCCAGCAACCAGGCTCTGCTCCAGGCAGTCGCCGATTACGCCTCCATATCGTTGGTCAATGCACGCCTTTTCCGTGCGCTGGAGGAGCGCGCCCAATCTTACCAGAAATCTGCCGAAGCAGCCCAGGTGCGCGAGCAGGTAATCCTGGAGACCGTCAACCAGACCCGCCAGGAGCTTACCGCGCCTTTGACCACCGCCCGCGAGACGCTCGGCGCTCTGCTGGTCGGCGAAGACAGCCGTCTGAACGCTACCCAGAAGGCCCTGCTGCGATCGGCGAGCGAGAAGTTATCGCAGGCCTTGCAGTTGCTGGAAAACCTGACCAAAATCAGCTGACTGAGCCCTGACAAAGTATTTCGATCTGATCTCAATGAGCAGCGAACAAATCTTTATTATCCACTCCGACGGCACCATCGCCGATTTGCTGGAACATTCGATACTGCGCCCCGCCGGCTACGATGTGACCCAGATCCGCGATCGCAAGGCCCTGGACCTGCTGCTGCAGACCAACCATCCCCATCTGGTCATTCTCGGGGATAGGATACCGGAAGGCAGTGGATTGGATCTGGCAGTGCAGCTGCTGGAAAGCCGTCCTGACACAGCCATCGTCCTGGCCTCCGATCCCTTTTCCGACGGATTGCTGCTTCGGGCGATCCATTCAGGACTGTCCGGATATCTCTACCCGCCCTTCGAAACCGGCGAAGTGCTGGAGGTAATCCAGGGGGTGCTGGAGCGGCAGAGACGACTCAAGCAGTGGAGTCTGCGGCACAAAGAAGATAACACCAGCGCTCTCCAGCAAAAAGTCGAGAGCATGGAGGCCCTGCAGCGCATCGGGCGTAAGGTGACATCAATCCTCGAGTTGGACAGTGTCCTGACCGCCGTTGTGGACGCAGCCGTCGAGCTCACCGGCGCTGAAGAAGGCAGCCTGCTCTTGATGGATGAGACCACCGGCGAGCTGTATATGCGCGCCGCGCGCAACTTCCGAGAAGATTTTGTGCGCACGTTCCGCGTCCCGATCAAGGACACGCTGCCGGGTGAGGTCTTACGCACCGGGCAGCCGCTGCTGCTCAACACTGCCACCCCGAAGAAGATCAAAACCTCCTACCTGGTGCACACGCTGATGTATGTGCCCATACAGGTAAGCGACCGCGTGATCGGCGTTCTGGGTGTGGACAACCGCCGGAGCGGTCACCCCTTCTCGGATTACCATCTGGACGTGGTCTACGCCCTGGCTGACTATGCGGCCATCGCCGTGGAAAACGCCCGGCTGTTTGCCAGCTCACAGGTCGAGCGCGAGAAGCTCGAGACTCTACTGACTCAGGTCCAGGATGGGGTGGTTGTCCTGGATGAGGACGCTCGAATAATGCTGCTCAACCAATCTGCCCAGGCTGCTTTTGGATTGGAAGGCCGCGACCTGGTCGGCAGGCAGGTTCAGGATGTGATCCAGCATCCAGATCTATTGGAAATATTGAACGGTCAGAAAGACAGCACTCCCTACCGGGGCGAGATCACCCTGGCTGATGGGCGTGTGCTCAGTGCTCAGGTCACACCCATCTCGGGCGTCGGCCTGGCTGTCATCATGCAAGATATCACCTATCTGAAGGAGCTGGACCGCATCAAGAGCGATTTCGTCAGCACAGTCTCCCACGATCTGCGCTCTCCCCTGACAGCCATCCTGGGCTACGTGGAGCTGTTGGGCAGGGTGGGGGAGCTTAACTCGCAGCAGGAAGGCTTCATCCAGCGCATCCAGGTCAGCGTTGAAAATATCACCTCATTGATTAATGACCTGCTCGACCTGGGACGCATAGAATCAGGCTTCGACGCCCGCAAAGAAATCGTGCCGCTGGCAGCCATCATCCGCTACACTATTGAGAGCATGCGCAGCCAGGCAGAGGAAAAAGGGCAAAACTTGGTGCTGGATATTCCGGAGGGACTGCCTCATATCCTGGGCAATCCGGTGCGCCTGCGGCAGATGCTGGAGAACCTGGTCGCCAACGCAATAAACTACACACCCAAGGATGGGGAGATCCGCGTCACGACCCGATCTGAGAGCGAGCAGGTAATTATCGCCGTTAGCGATACCGGGCCGGGTATTCCCCATGCTGACCAGCCCTATATCTTCGATAAGTTCTACCGCGCCAGCAACATTCCTCCGGATACCCCGGGAGCTGGTTTGGGGTTAGCTATCGTCAGATCGATTGTCGAGAACCACCAGGGGCGGATTTGGGTCAGCTCGACCCCTGGGCAGGGTTCCACGTTCACAATCGTCCTGCCAACAACGGATAATTTTTTCAGCCAGACACAGGTCTCTTAAAATCGCCTCCGCCGGAGCGGTGAGGGTGTCCGGCGGAGGCATTCGCCAAAGGAGGAAACAGCAATGATCATCAGGAGAGTTCCCTGAAGTACCGTTTTCTTGCTGCTATGATACCGGATAACCGGATTTGTGTTCATTGTCGAAGATCACATGTATTACGTGATTTTTCTCACAAACAAAGGTGACAAATCACCCCTTGAATCATGACACCAGTTATTATCAGAACCAGTCTCGTTTCACAAATAGAATAGCCACAGCCACAGCCAGCAGCAGTGAAAGCCCAAGTATGATCATAAACGAATACGGCAGGTTTTCAAAGGGCAAACTTACGTTCATGCCGTAGAAGCTGGCTACCAACGCCGGCAGGCTGAGGACGATGGTGATCGCCGCCAGGAACTTCATTACCCCGTTCAGGTTGTTCGAGATGATCGACGCGAACGCATCCATCATGCTGCTGAGGATGTTGCTGGAGATATTCGTCATTTCAATCGCCTGTTGGTTTTCGGTGAGCACGTCCTCCAGCAGATCTTCATCCTCCGGGAAAGCCTTGAAGAGCTGGCTGCGGTACAGGCGCTCCATCATCAACTCATTCGACTTGAGGGCGGTGGTGAAAAAGGTCAGGCTTTTCTGGTATTTAAGCAGCTCCAGGACCTCCTTGTTGCGGGTAGAAAGCTGCAGCTGGTCCTCAAGTGCGTCAACCATCTTGTTAATCTCCCGCAGATAGGAGAGATATTTCGAGGCCGCGCTGAGCAGCAGCCGCAGCACAAAGCGGTTCCTTTTGGCAGTTGAAAGATCGCGTTTCTTGCCGGAGGCGAACTCATCCAAGATCTCACTCTCATATTTGCATATGGTGATCAAATAACGATTGCTGATGATGATGCCGAGAGGTACGGTGATAAAAGGAATATCCGCGGCATGACCCTGGTAATGGGGAATGCGCAGCACGATAAGCACTTCACCATTCTCGCGCTCGGTGCGTGCTCGTTCGTCCTGGTCTAATGGATAGGTGATGTAATCCGGGGGAACTTCCAGCGCCTGGAGCCATTGTATTTCGGCAGGGCTGGGGTTGATGGCATTGATCCAGCAGCCGTCGACCGGCTGATCCAATTTATGCAAACCGTCCACGCTGTGCTTGTAGATCGCAATCATGCTTCACTCTCCTGGCGAGCAACTGCTCGCGGCGATAATTCAGGGTGGTTTTTCGTATTTCCTCTTGCTGGGCTTCTTCACCTTGCCTGCAGCAGCAGAGGGAGGTTTATCATCGTTCATGCTTCCTGTCTTCCTGGTTTTCAAAATATCCTTGATCGTTCGAAAAGAATAAAAAACGCTTCCCGAAAGGCGTCCCTGCTTATAGGCGGGTGCGGCTTTCGGGAAGCGTTGAGGTGATAACCTCGCAGCTAGCGCGTCAAGCGGACACCCCTCCGGTGGTACGACTACGTTTCGGGTTGTGGCTGTGCCGGGGAAAGCCACCTCTCCGGTGCCTGACCATAATGGCTGTATTGGCTATATGATTCTTATACATCGATAGCGAGTATAGCGCAAGTCTCCGGGATCGACAAGATATAAATTCGGATCCCGGAGACGAATACCCTGACAAATCTGTACGCTGAGGCCCGGACTAGGCCCGTTCGCGAGCATCTCTCCAACGCAGATAAGCTTTTGTAATCTCTTCTGATATAGCTGGGATCAGCGCCAGGCCCAGGACAATCAGCCACTCATTCACCGCCAAGAAATGCGTGTTGAAGATCGGCTGCAGGAATGGCACACCTACCACCAGCAAAAGCAGCAGGATCGATATGCCCACCGCATACTGCATATAGCGGTTCGAGAACACTCCCAGGCGGAAGACGGACAGCCGCTCGGACCTTACCGTGTAGGCACGGAACAGCTCGCACAGTGATAGGGTCACGAATGCCATGGTTTCCGCCGTCTGCACGTCGATGTTGCGCCAGTCGTACTGCAGCAGGTACAGCAGCGGATTTGCACCTGGGGCGATAATATCGCCGGCTTTAAGGTGCCACATCAAACCCAGGCCGAAGGCAGTCAATACCGCTCCCGTTTGCGTGATCGTCTGAATCAGGATGCCCAGCTGCATCGAGCGGTTGATGATCGGCTCGCTGGGCGGCCGCGGCGGGCGGTTCATCTCATCCGGATCGCCCTTCTCCATTGCCAGCGCCAGCGCCGGGGCGCCGTCTGTGAGCAGGTTCAGCCACAGAAGCTGGATCACCGTAAGCGGAGTGGGCAGACCAGCCAGCGTAGCCAGGAAGATGATCATAATCTCAGCTACATTGGATGAAAGCAAGAAGAACACAAATTTGCGTATGTTGGCGTAGATAATCCTCCCCTGCTCAACCGCCGAGACGATGCTTGCATAGTTGTCATCGGTCAGCACCATGTCGGCGCTCTCTTTTGCCACATCGGTGCCCGTGATGCCCATTGCTACGCCGATATCTGCCCGCTTGATGGATGGGGCATCGTTCACGCCGTCGCCCGTCATGGCAACCACTTCCCCATCCGCCCGCAGGGCTTCGACGATGCGCAGCTTATGCTCCGGTGATACGCGTGCAAATACATCCGTGTTCTTGACTTCGCGCTGCAGCGTTAGGTCATCCATGTGGTTCAGGTCGGTGCTGGTCAGCACCTGGTGACCCGGCTGAAGCAAGCCGATCGATTCTGCAATCGCCCTGGCAGTGTTGGCGTAATCACCCGTGATCATAATCGTGCGGATGCCGGCAGTGCGGGCCTTCTCCAGGGCTGGAGGCACCTCCAGGCGCGGTGGATCGATCATGCCGATCAGGCCCACGAAGGTCAGGTCGTATTCCAGGTTCTCCGAAGTGATCTCGTCCGGCAGCTCCGGTACGATCCGGTAAGCCATCCCCAGCACCCGCAGCGCATCCTGGGTCATCACATCGTTAGCGCTGAGGATGCGCATGCGTTGGTTCTCGTCCAGCTCGAGTGCCACATCGTCCAGGCGCTGGTACCGGATGCAGCGCTCCAGCACCAGGTCGGGCGCGCCTTTGACGGTAATCACATATTCTGTATGCCCTCGGTCTTGTTCGCCGAAGGGCGAGAGATCCCTTCGGTGCGGGTCTTCCAGGGCATGGATGGTGGTCATCAGCTTGCGAACGGAGTCAAACGGCACTTCCTGCACGCGCGGGTACGCCTTATTCAGATCGCGCGCCGAAGCGCCGGCCTTCACCGCTGCCACGATCAGCGCCCCTTCTGTCGGATCGCCCACCATACGGTAGTCGTTTTTCCCATTCGATGAGCCAACCAGCTCGAGGTCGGCATCATTGTTGAGCGCCGCTACCCACAGCGCGGTTTGGGCAGCTGGATAATCGACCAGCTCGACGGGTCGGTCTGCTACACGAAATTCACCCACCGGGGTGTACCCGCTGCCGGTGATGTTAATAAACTGCCCATCCACCCACGTCCGTGTGGCGGTCATTTCGTTCTGAGTCAGGGTGCCGGTCTTATCCGAACAGATAATCGTCGCCGATCCCAGGGTTTCGACCGAAGACAGCCGCCGGATCAGGGCGTGGCGTTTGATCATCTCACGCATGCCCAACGCTAGGCTGATGGTCACGACCGCTGGCAGCCCCTCCGGAACAGCGGCGATCGCCAGTCCTACCGCGATCATGAACATATCCAGCGGGTCGTGGCCGCGCACAAGCCCCAGGATAAACACCAGCGCACAGATTGCCAGCGCTGCCCAGCCCAGCGTTTTACCGAGCTGCTCCAGGCGGCGCTGCAAGGGCGTGGGCTCATTTTGTACCGATTGCAACATCTCTGCAATGAGACCGATCTGTGTGTGCATCCCGGTAGCCACCACGATGCCCCGCCCGCGTCCGTAATTTACCAGGGTGCCCATGAAGGTCGTATTTTTGCGGTCTCCCAGCGGGATCTCGGATTCGAACACCGCAGAAGCATCTTTTTGGACCGGCACCGATTCACCGGTCAGGGCCGCTTCTTCGACCCGCAGATTAACCGCCTCCACCAGGCGGATATCCGCCGGGATAAAGTTGCCCGCCTCGAGTAAGACCAGGTCTCCGGGTACAAGCTGGCTGGCTGGCAACACCTGGCGGGAGCCATCCCGCACCACGTGGGCTTCTGGCGCTGCCAGTTTGCGCAGCGCCGCCAGCGCCTGTTCTGCTCGGCGTTCCTGGATCACGCCCAGGGTGGCATTGAGTATCACGATTGTCATGATGGCTGAGGCTTCGATCCATTCTCCGAGGATAGCGGAGATGACTGCCGCGACAACTAACATGATAACGACGAAATTGTTGAACTGCTCCCACAGCATCTGCAGAAAAGTAGTTGGCGGGGCCTCCGTGAGAGCGTTCGGGCCGTATTCCTGTAAGCGCTGGCTGGCTTCTTCACTGGTCAGGCCTTGCTCGAGCCGGGTTTCGAAATGGTGCAAGACCTCCTCAGCAGCTAAAGAGTGCCAGGCTTTGCCCTTCGGATCTGTGGTTAAACGGGGAGAGAATTTTTGAGTTGTCATAAATGGCTTCGTCTTGAGGCAGGGATGGATATGTACTGATAATGAACCTCCCTGGCATGGAATGTCGACCAGCGAGGTTCGTGCTTTTGCGCATACGTCAGCCAGAGATTATAACAGCTTGCTGTTTTTCGCTAATTTACACCTATAGGGTATTTGCTGTGACGATTGTCATATCAAATCATCCAATATAGGGCGATGTCGTCTCCACCACAACCCTGCAGTGATGGTTTTTCCTGACCCATGCATTTCGCCACTCCCGTTTTTGTGATAGCCTCATGGTATCTGGAGCTAAATGCTATAATTACCCATCGTTCAGCCTGCCTGGCAGACTTAGCTATCTTAGCGCTTTGCGGTAGGTTTTTGGTTTTATATTCCGTACCCTTTTTCCTTAGCGGTCTTCGCGCCTTCGCGGTAAGTTCCTGGTTTTTTCTTTCGTACCCTTTTTCCTTGGCGCTCCTCGCGCCTTCACGGTAAGTACCTGAATTTTTTCATCTTGATGGAGAAGAACATGAGCGATCTATCGATCAAAATCCCAGGCGGTGGGGAAAAAATAAGTATCCAGGATGGGATTTTAATTGTCCCCGATCACCCCATCATCCCTTTTGTGGAAGGAGATGGAACGGGTAGGGACATCTGGCGCGCCAGTGTGCGCGTACTGGACGCGGCTGTTGCTAAAGCCTATGGCGGTAAGCGCCGGATCGAATGGATGGAGGTCTATGCCGGAGAGAAGGCCTTCAACCGCTGCGGATCATGGCTTCCGGAAGAGACTATCCGGGCTTTCAGGGAATACCTGGTGGGCATTAAAGGTCCGCTGACCAACCCTATCGGCGGTGGAATCCGCTCCCTCAATGTTGCTTTGCGCAAGGCCCTGGACCTCTATGTATGCATGCGCCCGGTGCGCTACTTCAACGGCCTTCCATCGCCCGTCAAGCATCCCGAATATGTTGACATGGTTGTCTTCCGCGAGAACACCGAAGATATCTATACAGGCATCGAATTCGAACAGGGAACGGAGCAGAATAAGCGCTTCATAGAAATGCTGAAAGAGCACTTTCCGGAGGAGTACGCCAAGATCCGCTTTCCCGATACGTCCGCCATGGGTGTCAAGCCGATTTCTAAGGAAGGCACAAGCCGCCTGGTGCGCGCCGCCATCCACTGGACGCTGAAAAATAACCGCCGCAATGTTACCCTGGTTCACAAGGGCAACATCATGAAATATACGGAGGGTTCGTTCCGCAACTGGGGGTACGAGCTGGCGGAGGCTGAATTTGCCGAAAATGTCTACACCTGGTCACAGTGGGAGCGTACCCGCTATGCGCAAGATGAAGAGACAGCCAATGCAGAGCAAGATGCCGCCATTAAAGCCGGCAGGCTGCTCATCAAGGACGCAATCGCTGATATTGTCTTCCAGCAAACCATCACCCGCGCCCGGGAATTCGACGTGCTGGCAACGCCCAATCTGAACGGCGATTATCTCTCCGATGCCCTGGCAGCCCAGGTAGGTGGACTCGGAATTGCTCCCAGCGGCAATATCAACTTCACCGCCGGGCATGCGGTCTTTGAAGCCGCGCATGGCACTGCCCCCATGTACACCGATAAAGATATGGCCAACCCTGGATCTGTGATCCTCTCGGGTGAGATGATGCTGTGCTACATGGGTTGGAAGGAAGCCGCCGATCTGATCATCAAAGGCATGGAAGGCGCCATCGGAGCCAGGACGGTCACCTATGATTTCCATCGCCTGATGGAAAGCGCCATCTTGCTCAAGTGCTCCGAGTTCGGCGATGCCGTCATCCAGCACATGGACGATCAGCCTCCGCAGTGATCTGGCATGGATCGCTCCCCGATGCGGACGGTTCATATTCCCTATGGCAGCCAGGAGCTTGCCTTCCGCCTGCATGCAGCCTGGCTGGGAGAGATCGTCTCGCCGCCCATCCTCGCGCCACACCCAGATCCTGGCGCTCTGGTACGTTTGGCGTTAGACCATCCGGTCGGCAGCCCCCGCCTGGAGCAGATCGCCCAATCGGGAAAGACGGTCGCCGTCCTGGTAGACGATGCTACCCGCAAGACGCCCGTCAAACTCATCCTGCCCGAAGTATTGAACAGGCTGGAAAGCGCCGGGATCAAAGAGCGGGACATCTCCATCGTCATCGCTCTTGGCACTCACCGGCCCATGACGCCCGACGAGATTTCAGCCCGGCTCGGCGCCGAGATTGCAGCTCGCTTCAGGATTGTCAACACCCCCGCCAGTGATCAAGAGCAGATGGTTTATCTTGGCTCGACGCACGCCATCCCTGCCTGGGTTCACCGTGCTGCCGCAGAAGCTGACCTGCGCATCGGGCTGGGGATGATCACCCCGCATATGGACGCCGGTTTCAGCGGCGGGGCCAAGATCATCCTCCCGGGCATCGGCAGCGAAACGACGGTCGATGCTTTTCACCTCCGCTCGGTCGATCTGCCTGGCAATCCGCTTGGAGATATCAACGCACCCTTGCGCCAGGAGCTGGAGCAGTTTGTGGTGGAATGCATCTCGTTGGATTTCATCGTCAATGCCGTCACCACGATAAACCACGATATGGTTCAGTGTGTGGCGGGGCATTTTATCGCCGCCCATCGTCTCGGTGCGACGTACGCCCGTAAGGCATTCGGCGCCGCAGTCAAACGCCGCTACCCGCTTGTCGTCGCCAGCTGCTACCCGTACGACCGTGACCTGTGGCAAAGTATGAAGGGTCTGTGGTGCGGCGAGCTGCTCACTGAGGATGGCGGCACGCTGATATTGGTCACCGAGGCAGCGGAGGGCAGCCTGGAATACCCCAACCTGCCCGTATATATCGGCGCCGACCCCGCTGAGCTCAGACAGGCTATCCAGGCAGGCAAATCTGGCGACCTGAAAGAAGCCGCTACAGGTGTCATGGTTGGCAGGATCAAACAGCGCATCCGCCTTGCCCTGGTTTCGACCGGCCTGACACCGGACGACGCCGGTCGAATGGGCATTGAGCGCTACGATTCCGTCGAATCTGCGCTCGCCGCCGGCATGCAAAAGCTGCCAGATCCTGCCCGTCCGGGCTCTATAGCTGTATTGAGCCATGCCGGGCTGGTCCTGCCGCTCGTCCCTGGTGGTGTTTAGACTTACCGCGAAAAAACCGAAATCTTACCGCATAGGGATTGACAACCCTCCGAGCACGGACTTACAAAAATCCACCCCCTACCTTAAAAACCTTAGCGTCCTTTGCATCTTCGCGGTTGATTTTTTAACTACAGTAACAGCCTTCCATATCCAAAATCAGCACTCCGGAAAAACTGTCACCGTGTACGCTCGTGGTCGCGCTATAATTACACCATCAAGTGATCGCCGCACAAATCAGGAAGGAGGTAGCCTGTCGCACCCTAAACGATCGTACGACTGTATTACCGCAGTCAAAATCGCCAATCCACTTTTAGATCAAAGTTCTCTCGGAGGAGAAACCTGATGAAAACCTTGAGATTGTTCACCATCGCCATCTTCGCGGCAGCCTTGCTTTTATCTGCCTGCGGCGGAGCCGGCACATCCCAGGAGGGCTACCTGGGCGAGATCAAAGAGCGCGGTACGCTGATCGTGGGCACATCCGCCGATTATCCACCCTATGAGTCAGTCGATGAGGCCGGCAACTTCGTCGGCTTCGATCTGGACCTGATCCGCGAAGTCGGCAAGCGCCTGGGCGTGGAGGTAGAGATCAAGGATATGGCCTTCGATGCACTGATCGCCGCAGTCCAGGAGAAGAAGGTCGACGTGGTCATCGCCGCCATGCAGACTTCTCCGGAGCGCGAGGAGAAGGTCGATTTTTCGAACCCCTACCACTTCCAGAAGGACGCTTTCCTGACCACCGCTGACTCAACGCTGGTTTTGACCAAAGCCATGGATGCCGCCGGGCACAGCATCGGTGTCCAGACCGGCACACTCCAGGAACAGTGGACGATTGACAACCTGGTGCCGGCCGGCACCAGTGAAGACCAGGTCTTCCGCTACGAGCGTGTCGATCAAGGCGCGCTGGACGTGAAAGCCGGGCGCATCGAGATCCTCTTTATCAATGCCGATCCCGCTGGCGAGCTCGCTGAGAAGGAAGGCCTTAAGGTCGCGCTCGTCACCGATGAAACAGTCGTCGGAGGCCAGTGCATCGCCATGCCTCAAGGCGAGACGCAGCTCAAGGCTGAGATCGACCGCATCCTGGGAGAGATGGAGAGCGAAGGCTTGATCCAGAAGCTCCAGGATCAGTGGGGAATCCCGTAAAAGCCATCCGGGAGTATTGGGCGGGAACCAAGCGCCCAATACTCCCTTTTTTTGCACCGCACCGAACAATGGAATTCTTACAAGATCTCTGGCTGCTGATCCAGTACCTGCTGGCGGGCACCGGGGTAACGCTGGGGGTAACGGTTATCGCCTTGACCACCGGCTTCCTGGTGGGTGTGCTCCTGGCGACCGGTCGGGTGTATGGGAGTCCCGCTCTGTCTGCTTTCACCGCAATCTACAGCTTGGTCATCCGAGCTGTTCCTGTAATCGTGGTCATTTTCATTTTGTATTTTGTCATTGCCCGTTTCGTTGACCTCTCCCCATTTCTGTCAGGCTCCATCGCCCTGGGGATCGCCAGCAGCGCCTACCAGTCCGAAGTCTTTCGCGGTGCCATCATCTCCGTCCCCCAAGGGCAGATGCTCGCCGCCCGCGCTGTCGGTATGAGCCGCATCGCCGCCATTCGCTACATCATCTTGCCGCAGGCTCTCCGCCTGGCGATCCCACCCTGGTCGAACGAAGCTGCCATCGTATTGAAAGATTCATCCCTGGTTTACGTGATCGGTGTGGCAGAGATCCTGCGCCGCGCTGAATACGTCAGCGCCCGCACCCTGGAACCTTTCCTGGCTTTTGGCGCCGCCGCACTGATCTATTTCTTGCTTACTTTCCTGACCAATCGCGGCCTCGACTGGCTGGAGCGCCGCTACAGACTGCTCATGTGATGGAGCTGCCGATGAGCGACCAACCCATACTGCGCATTGACGACCTGCACAAGAAATATCAGCAGACAGAAGTGATCAAAGGCATTTCCTTTGACGTCCAGGAGAAGGAAGTGGTGGTCATCATCGGTCCAAGCGGTACTGGCAAGAGCACCCTGCTGCGCTGCATCAATCTGCTCACCCGCCCGGATCAAGGGCGCATCTGGCTGGAAGATCTGGAGATCACCGCCCCGCATACCAATGTCGATAAAGTGCGCCAGCGCATCGGCATGGTCTTCCAGGAATTCAACTTGTTCAACCACATGACCGCCCTGCAGAATGTCACCATCGGCATGACCAAAGTGCTCAAAATGGATCGCGAAGAAGCCCATAAACAGGGCATGTGGGAGCTGGAGCGCGTTGGCCTGGTTGATAGAGCAGATCACTACCCGGCCCAGCTGTCCGGCGGTCAGAAACAGCGGGTGGCTATCGCTCGCGCTTTGGGGATGAACCCCCACATCATGCTCTTCGACGAGCCCACCTCGGCGCTGGATCCCGAGCTGATCGGCGAAGTGCTCAGTGTTATGCAGAAGCTGGCCCGCGAAGGCATGACCATGCTGGTCGTCAGCCACGAGATGGGGTTTGCCCGCGAGGTCTCCAACCGCATCATCTTCATGGAAAGCGGCTACATCGTGGAGCAGGGTTCGCCGAATAAGCTATTCTACAACCCGGAGTTCGAGCGCACGCGCAGCTTCCTCGGAAAAATCTCTGAGCTGTACGGGGAAAATCAAGAGTCCAAAGGCTGAGCTGTGATAGAAACCCTCGCCACTTATCTGCAGCGGGTAGGTCCCGACCTGATTGATGGGGCCGTCGTCACCTTACAGCTTACCCTGGTGGCCTTGGCATTGGGCGTCATTATGGGATTGCCCGCCGCCCTGGCGCGCGTTTACGGCGGCAAATGGCTGCGCAGCCTTGCCATCGCCTATATTGAGCTGTTCCGCGGCACCCCCCTGCTGGTCCAGCTCTTCGTGGTCTATTATGGCTTCCCGGATCTGGGATTGACCTTCTCGCGCCTGACGGCTGCTTTCATCACCCTCGGCTTGAACAGCGGCGCCTACCAGGCTGAGTATTTCCGCGGGGCCATCCAGTCCGTCGGCAGCGGACAGATGATCGCCGCCCGTGCGGTTGGCATGACCCTGCCTCAGGCCATTCGCTATATCATCCTGCCTCAGGCGCTGCGCCTGGCATTGCCGGCCTGGTCGAATGAAGCCATCTCGATGGTCAAATACACCTCCGTTGTATTTCTCATCGCCGTCCCCGACCTGATGGGCGAAGCCAAGATCCTGGCAGGGCGCTACTTCAATCCGATTGAGATTTATCTGACCGTCGCCCTGGTTTATATATTCCTGGTAGCTATTGCCACCCTGATCATGCGCAATGTGGAGCGCAGGCTGCAGACTCCCGGGCTGGAACTCGAAATCGAGAGACATTGATGCTCAAGCAAGCGGATGTGCAATCCCTGTCTGCACTGCTCAAACCAGGCCAGACTCTCACCGGTCCTGCCCAGCTGGCAGCCTATCAGCTCGACGCCGGCATGGATCAAGGCCTGCCGGAAGCCGTCTTGCTGGTCAGCAGCACGGATGATGTCCAACGTGCGGCCCGTTGGACCTCGCAGCACCAGGTAAGCCTGACCGCCCGAGGTGCAGGCACCAGCTATACCGGCGGAGCGGTGGCGGATGAGGGCGGTGTTATGCTGAGCTTTGCCCGTCTGAATGCCATCCTTGAAATAGATGTAACCAGCCGCATCGCCATCCTCCAGCCAGGCCTGGTCAATGGCGCATTACAGCGCCTGCTCCAGCCCCTCGGATTGTTCTACCCGCCCGATCCCGCCAGCCAGTCTGTGTGTACCCTGGGCGGCAATATCGCCGAGAACGCCGGTGGGCCGCATTGCCTGAAATACGGTGTCACAGGCAACTATGTCCTTGGCCTGGAAGTGGTGCTTCCTGACGGGCAGGTGCTGCAGTTAGGCGGGAAGGCCCTCGACCCGCCCGAGTATGATTTCACCAGCCTGATAACCGGCTCTGAAGGCACCCTGGCTCTGGTCACAGCCGCTATCTTGCGCCTGCGCCGCATACCACCCGCTGTCCAGGCGCTGACTGCCAGCTTTTCATCGGTCGCCCAGGCCGGGGAAGCTGTTTCATCTGTCATCGCCGCCAGCCTGCTGCCGGCAACCATTGAGCTGATGGATCAGGGCATGATCTCCATCGTCGAAGATTACCTGAATGCCGGCCTCCCCAGGGATGCCGGGGCGATGCTGATCATCGACGTGGATGGGTATCCGGAAAGCCTGGACGCGCAGTTGGATGAGATCGCAGCCACATTGAGGCAGTACCAGCCGCTGGAGATTAAAATCGCCCACACACCGCAGGAGCGGGATATCATCTGGCGTGCCCGGCGCAGCGCTGCCGGTGCCATTTCGAGGCTCACTCCGAACGAGTATCTGGTCGATGTGGCCGTGCCGCGCTCGCGGCTTTCCGAAGTCATCCAGGGCATCAATGCTATTGGGCGGGAGTACGGCTACCGGGTTTGCTACCTGGCTCACGCCGGCGATGGCAACCTGCACCCCAACTTGTTGTGTGACTTCTCCATACCGGGCGAGCGCGAGCGGGTGCTGCGCGCCGGCGGAGAGATCCTTACCTACTGCGCCAGCATCGGCGGCTCGATTGGCGCCGAACACGGCATCGGGCTGGAGAAACGGGATTACCTGCCCAGCATGTATTCACCCCGCGAGATCGGCGCCATGCTGGAAATAAAAGACTTGTTCGATCCCGATGGGCTGATGAATCCCGGTAAGATCTTTCCCGTCGATCACTCGCCGGAATCTGCCAGGCTGATTTCGACCAGCAGCCAACCCGGTGCACCAGGTATCCCCGGTGCATATTTCGCCCCCGCCACCCCTGACGAATCGGCAGATGGCCTGCGCCTCTTGCAATCCGCGCAGCAGCCGACCTATCTGCGCGGCGGAGGCACCCACTGGCAGGGAGATGCTCCACCCGGGACGCTTCTGTCCAGCGCCGGGCTGGCCGGCATCGTCAAGATTTCCACCGCCGATATGTACGTGACCGCTCGCGCCGGCACCACCCTCGCCGAGCTGCAATCGAGCCTGGCTGAGAAGGGCTTCTGGGTGCCGCTGTTGTCCATCTCGCCGGCTGGCACGCTGGGTGGAGGGATCGCCGCTAACAACAACAGCCCCTTCCGCAGCCTCTATGGAAGCCTGCGCGACCAGCTTCTGGCAGTCCAGGTCGCTCTTGGGGATGGGCGCCTGTTGCGCTTCGGCAGACCATTGGTTAAAGACGTGGCGGGCTACCAGATGAGTAAGCTGTTCCCCGGCTCTTTCGGTACCCTGGGTATGCTCACTGAGATCACCCTCAAGCTGCACCCCCTGCCGCGCTGCCGCCGCAGCCTGCTCATCCAGGCGCCCGACCTGGAACATGGGCTCGCCTGGGGATTTGCCGCCCTGCGCTGCGCCCTGATTTGTTCTGGAGCGGTGCTTTTCACGGCCTCTGTCGTGGATAAGCCCACGCCTGGCTGGACGCTGGTCTACACTGCCGAAGGTCACCCGGCCGATGTGTCTGCCGAGCTTGATCTCGTGCGCCAGGCCCTTCTCGATGCCAGCTCCCCCTCCCCGCAGGAGACCGGTGCGCTCAGCGCTGCTGGGGTCTGGGAGCGCACCTTCACCTCCGGCGGATTCCTGGCGCGCCTCGCCCTGCCGGCCTCCGAACTGCCCCAGTTTATCTCTCGCCTGGAGCCCGCGCTGCTGGAGCAGGTCCTGGCGCTGGATATCGCTGCCGGAATGCTGCTCCTGGGCTGCCGGTCATCGCAGGCTGGGGAGATCTTGCCTGCCCTGCGCCAGGCAGCCGGACCAGGCGGCTACGCCATCATGGCAGCCGGTCCCCGGCCGCTGCTCAGGCAGGTCGATGCCTGGGGCGGCCCGCCTCCAGCCCACGACCTGATGCGCGGCTTGAAGCGGCGCTGGGATCTAGCTGATATCCTCAACCGGGGTGAGTTTATCTGATCCCACACTGATTTTAAGGAGAGAAAATGACCGCATTCGAGTTTTCCGATACCTCCACCTGGGCGGACAAGACCCTCATGCCCAGCTTTGCAACCGACTGGCCCTTGCTCCCCACCGTCCGGGCGGAGGGCGTCTACCTGTACACCGCCGATGGGCGCCGTTACATAGATTTCACTTCGGGCATCGCCGTGACCAACGTCGGGCATGGTCACCCCAAGGTCCTGGCTGCCGCCCGCCAGCAGATGGAGATCTTCTCTCACAGCGCGGTTGGCATCACCCTTCACGAGCCGCTGATGAAGCTGGCCCAGGCCCTCCCGCAAGTCCTGCCCGCCGGGATGGATATGTTCTTCTTCGGCAACAGCGGGGCAGAAGCGGTCGAAGGCGCTTTGAAGCTGGCTCGCTACGTCACCGGGCGGCCCGGCATTATTGCCTTCGAAGGCAGCTTCCACGGGCGCACCTACGGCGCCGCCTCGGTCACTTCGGTCAAATCCAAGTACCGGAATCATTACGAGCCCTTCGTGCCCAGCGTGTATTTCGCCCCTTATGCGTATCCGTACCGTTGCCCCACCGGCGAAGACGACGCCTCCGTGCTCGCCTGGAGCCTGGGCGGCCTCCAGACCATCTTCGACCGCTTCATCCCACCCTCGCAGGTTGCCGCCATATTGGTCGAGCCGGTGCAGGGCGAGGGCGGCTATGTCATACCGCCCGCCGGATTCCTGCCTGCCCTGCGGGAGATTTGTGACCAGCACGGCATCTTGCTCATCCTGGATGAAGTCCAGACCGGCTTCGGTCGCACCGGCGAGATGTTCGCCGCCCAGGTATTTGGCGTCCGCCCCGACATCATGGCTATCGCTAAGGGCATCGCCAATGGCTTCCCCCTCAGCGCCACCGTCGCCAACCACGAGCTGATGAGCCGCTGGCAGCCCGGGTCACATGGCACCACCTTCGGCGGCAACCCCATCGCCTGTGCCGCCGCCCTCGCCGTATTGGAGGTCATCAAGGAAGAGAACCTGCTGGAAAACTGCCGTCAGATGGGTGCCCGCCTGCTGCAGGGCATGCACCGTTTCAAAGACGCCTATCCCATGATCGGTGACGTGCGCGGCCTTGGATTGATGCTCGCTATGGAGATGGTCATCCCCGGGAAAGGCAAGACTCCCAACGGAGAGGCTGCTTTTGCACTGCTGAACGCATGCCTCCAGCGCGGCCTGATCGGCTATATGGCTGGCTTGCAGGGTCAGGTGGTCCGCCTGATCCCCCCGCTGACCGTCACCGCCGGGCAAGTCGACGAAGCTTTGCATATCCTCGAAGAGAGCCTGGCGGAGGTCAGCCGGGCTTAGCCCTGGCGCAATGAACAGCCCATCGCAGCCGCTTCCGCTGCCGGTCACCTGCCGTTATAATTGACCCGGCTGGCGCAGGCGTTGGCAAAGCGCACTTTTCATGAGCGCAGCAACTGCTTCACGATGTCATCTAGAGCGCTTGTGAAAAAATAGGCTGTCATCCTGAGCGAAGCGAAGGATCTCTCTCTAATAATTTTGGAGCCGCGAATGGCAATTCGAATTTTGCTTGTAGATGATCACACCGTGGTCAGGCAGGGACTGCGCATGTTCCTGTCCCTGGACCCTGAACTGGAGATAGTCGGCGAGGCCAGCAACGGTCAAGAAGCTATTGAAATGGTTAAGACCCTCCAGCCCGATGTGGTCTTGATGGATTTGCTCATGCCGGTCATGGATGGCATCAGCGCCATCCAGGTGATCCGCCGCGATTACCCAGACAGCGAAGTGATTGCCCTGACCAGTGTGCTGGAAGATGCCTCCGTAGTCAACGCCGTGCGCGCTGGCGCCATCGGCTACCTGCTCAAGGATACGCAAGCCGACGAGCTGTGCCGCGCCATCAAGGCTGCCGCAGCCGGGCAGGTACAGCTTTCCCCGAGAGCTGCCGAGCGCTTGATGCGTGAGATCCGCGCCCCCGAGAGCCCCGAAAAGCTCACCGAACGCGAGACCGAAGTGCTGCGCCTGTTAGCCTTGGGCAAAGCCAACAAAGAGATCGCCAGCGAGATGTACATCAGCGAGACCACGGTCAAGACCCATGTCAGCAACATCCTGATGAAGCTCGGCGTCCCCAGCCGCACCCAGGCTGCCCTGTACGCCGTTCGCATCGGCCTCGTCTCCCGCTGAGCCGGCTATATAATCCCTTGCTCCAAAACAACATCCCCCCATCGCACCACTGACGATGGGGGGATGCCGTTCTTTGGCAGGCTTGCTCCGCTGATCTACGCGGAGCTTGTTCCGCTGATCTACGCGGAAGTTTTCCTCCCCCCATCTCCGATGGGGGGATTGAGGGGGGTTATTTTGAGGAGGTTTATTCCGTCGAATTATTGTAGAACCAGTTGAAGGCGTAGTACCCGCTCTCTGGGCTCTCGATCCGGATCGCGATCTGGCGTAAGCCTCGCAGATCCTCGGGGATAGCGAAGGTATAGCTTGTCTCTCCGCCGCCGCCGGAGCTGATCCGGTCCACCTTGATCCCGTTCACAGCCCCCGTGCCCATCTCGCCCATGCGCACGTCGAAGCTCACATTAGCCGGTAGGTTTCTGGCGCGGATCGTCACGCTGCTGTTGCGCACCACGCCGGTGATCTTGAAGGTCGGGTATCCCGAATAGCCCGGCATGCCAGAAGACCCATCTCCCGAGCCACCGCCCGCCGTGCTGTTAGTGAACCAGTTGTACGCAAAATAACCCGATCCTGTGCTGCTCTGCAGGCGGATGGCGATTCTTTTTTCGCTCGCCAGGTCAGCCGGGATAGAGAACGTCGCCTTGAATGCTCCACCCTGTCCCGAGCCGATGCGGTCAACCTTGATCCCATTCACCGCCCGCGTGCCGAACTCGCCCATCAGCACATCGAATGAATCGTTAGCCGGAAAATTGGCCGTCTGGATGGTCACCGACTGGCCTTTGGACACTGACACAATGCTGAAGGTCGGGATAGCGCCTGTAGCGGGCTTGTCCGGGGCGCTGTCCTCCTTTACAGACACGCACAGTTTCTGCCCGGTATAAATCACGCCTGGCGAATCAATGTCATTGAGATCCGCCAGTACGTTCCAGGTTACCCCATACTTCAGTCCGATTTTGAATAAAGTATCGCCGCGCTTGACGGTATAGTACTCCGTGCAGGTCGCCGCGTAAGCCGGTGATACCGCCGGCAGTAAAACGCTCATCAAGAGTGCAATAACCAGCAGCGCCTTTAATGCTCTTCGCCAGGGTAAACTGTAATACTTCGTGTGGTTCGTCTCCATCCTCCAAATTGTTATTTATGTGTGCAAAGTGCGTTTTCTTTCAGCTGGCTGGCTTGCCCGACGCATCCTGACCAGCTAATGAAAATATACGTGTTATTGTCCTATAATTCATCCTACGAAAGAAGGATATGCACCTGGCTTACCGGCGGATATTAATTGCCTTCTAAAAACACTCCTGGCTATATCCTACGAAAGAATGAGACACAATCCCCCTCGGGCTGGATACCCCCGGCGGGAAATGATTGTATGATAGGAGAAACCAATCGAAACGATGGTCTGTTTTATTGGTACTTGTCGTGCAACAAGGAGAAAACACTATGAAAACGAAGAATATCCGCCTGGCGGCTTTACTGATAGTCATTAACCTGTTCCTGATCAGCTGTGGGCTGCTGGCTCCAACCCCGGAGACCAGCGCCGATGCTCTCTTTACCCAGGCTGCCCAGACGATCCAGGCCGAGCTGACCCAGCAGGCGCTCAGCACGCCGGTTTTTCAGCCCACGCAGGCCCCACCCACCCCAACCCAGGTCGGAGCGCCGACGAACACACAGCCGGCTCCGGTCACATCCGCACCGACTGCCACGCTTCCTCCCTCACCCACTCCGACGATCCTGCTGCCCACCCCCACATCGCTTCCCCCCAGCCCCACGCCAATTCCGGTTTTGTGCAACCACGCCCGTTTCGTGAAGGATGTCACCGTGGCCGACGGTACAGTCTACGCTCCTGGCTCCGAGTTCACCAAGGTATGGCGCCTGGAGAACGTCGGCTCGTGCACCTGGGATGAAGATTATTCGCTCATCTTCGTCAGCGGCGATCGCATGGACGCCCCTCGCTCCGTTGGCCTGTCCGAAACCGTCCGCCCCGGCGAGAGAGTGGATGTATCGGTGGATTTCATCGCCCCCGCCGGACGTGATACCTACCGCGGTTACTGGATGCTGGAAAGCGACGACGGAGAAGATTTCGGCATCGGCAGCAGCGCCAATAAGGCTTTCTGGGTCGAGATCCGCGTCCAGTCGCCCAACCAGAACTTTGCTTACGATTTCGCTACCAACATGTGCACCGCCACCTGGCGCAGCAGCGCTGGCTCCTTGAGCTGCCCCGGCGATCCGGACGACGAAGATGGCTCGGTCAGCTTGTTGGATAAGCCTGTCCTGGAGAACGGGCGTCACGAGAACGAGCCCACCCTCTGGACGCGGCCCGAAGCCACGCGTGAAGGCTGGATACAGGGCGTGTTCCCGGAATATAAAGTGCGTGAAGGCGACCACTTCCTAGCGGAAATCGGCTGTCTGGAAGATTACGACCGGTGCGAAGTGCTCTTCTCGGTTGACTACCAGGTATCGGGCGGCTCAGTGAAGAACCTGGGCGAATGGTACGAAGTCTACGACGAAGCCATCACCCGTGTCGATATCGACCTGTCCGACCTGGAAGGCAGGACGGTGCAGTTTATCCTGCGGGTCACCAATTACGGCCGGCCCAGCCATGCCAACCCGTTCTGGTTGGTGCCGTCCATACGCCGGGATGCCTCCACGCCCCCCCCGGTCGTATACGCACCGGCTATCGAAGCCGCTCGCCAGCGCGTCGCCCAGGATACCGGCATCAAAGCCAGCGACATCACCGTCCAGAGCTTCATGCTCACAGAGTGGAAAGACACCTGCCTGGGTGTCCACCTCCCCGATCAGATCTGCGCCGAAGCCATCATCCCGGGCTACAAGGTCAACATGACTGCCAATCGCAAATACTACGAAGCCCACACCAACATGGATGGCAGCATCGTCTACTGGTTCGAGCTCTAACTTTCGAGTGCTGAATGGAGTGTTTCCGGGGACGGAAGCCCCCGGAAACGCTCCGTCCAAGCCATCTTCTACCTCTTCATATGGGATCAACGCCGAAAGTACGCCAGGGTAATCTCAAAAATCCCTGTGTGCTCTGTTCTAAAAATATCAACTTCGTGTACCTTCGTGCCTTGGAGACTTCGTGGTGATATTTTCTTTTGTCGGAATGAGACAGATGTCATGGCAACTCTGTGCTCTTTGTGGTGCGTGTTTTACCCGGACGCAAAAATCACCCAAAACTCAGTTATAATCCAACTTTGAAAGGAGTACTAAAATGACTGAAACGTTCCAACCTTACAAACCGGGGATCGGCGTGATCATCACCAGCCTCCTCCTGGCCCTGGCCCTCCTGGCGGGGGTTGTACCGCAGGTTGTTATGGCTGCACCCGCTCCGAGCGTCAGCGCCACCTGCGCCAAGTACCACACGGTCGTATCCGGCGACACACTCTCCAGCATCTCCGTCACCTACGACATCTCCATCGCCGAGCTCGCCGCTGCCAACAACCTGACCGAGCCTTACACCCTCACCGTTGGACAGAGCATTTGTATCCCCGGCACTGCCGCCTCTACCACAACCACGACGGATACGAAATCCACCAAGCGGGAGTTCACCATCGAGCGCCAGGGCAATTACCTGGTCATCAACGCCGCTAACTTCCCCAAGAAGAGCAGCTACGTGGTAAAGCTCAAGAAAGGCCGCATGAGCCTCCCCATGCCCTGGGTCAAGATTGGCGTCCTCCGCACCAGGAAAAACACCGATGTGATCCAGTCTTTCAGACTGCCCAAGAACTTTTTCGACACCCCGGTGATACAGGTCTGTCTGAAGAACTCCACCAGCGATGCGGTCATGTGCCTCCCCTTCCACCAGTAACCCCCTTTTAGATTTAATCAGCCTACCAAAAAATAGCGTGATGCGGTGCCAAAGCACCGCATCACGCTTTCCCCTCCAGCGGCACTGTCGCCAGGATGTGCGTCCCCGCCTGGGGTGCGCTCTCGATCTTGAATTTCCCGCCCAACGCCTCGATCCGCTCGCGCATCGAGCGCAGCCCCAGGTGACCCGGGTATTCCTGCGAAGTATCGAAGCCCGTCCCGTTATCGGCGATCTCCAGGGTCAGCGCCCGCTCGTCGAGCGCCAGTTTCAGCTTTACCTGCGTGGCGTGGGCGTGCTTGGTCGTGTTGTGCAGCGCCTCCTGCGCCACCCGGTAAAGGCTCTCCTTCATGCGCAGCGCAATGGATGGCTCCTCGCCCAGGTCGGTTTGTACCTCGATCTGGTGGCGCGCCCGCATCGCCTCCGCCAGCTTGCTCAATGCCGCCACCAGCCCCTCGCTCTCCAGCGACTCGGGGCGCAGCTCGAAGATCAGCGCCCGCATCTCAGCCAGCCCGGCATCCGCCAGGGAGAGCACGTATTCCAGCGGCGATGCCAGCTCGGGCTTGCCCACCTCGCTCTTATCCACCATCGCCCGCGCCGTGCGCGTGCCCAGGGCAATCCCATACAGCGCCTGCGACACCGAGTCGTGCAGCTCGCGCGCCAGCCGCTGGCGCTCTTCCAGCGCCGCCGCGCTCTGTGCCCGCTCGTACAGCCGCGCATTCTCGATGGCGACCGCTGCCTGGTTGGCGAATGCCAGCACCAGCTGCGCATCTTGATCGTCGAAGTGCCCCGGCCTAACCCGGTCTACGTGCAGCACCCCGATCAGGCGGTCTTTGACCATCAGCGGCACGCCCAGCCACGCATGGGCGTAGTCGAACGCCCCGTTGAAGGCCTCCAGCACCGCCCCATCCGTGCCCTTGTCTGCCTCCGGCACATCCAGCTCGTTGAAGATCACCGGCTGGCGCTTCTGGATCACCTGCCGGTACCCGCTCGGCGCTTTGACCGCCACCCGCAGTCCCAGCACCTGCTCCCGCTCGCTCGGTCCCCGGTAGTCCAGGAAAGTGAAGCTGCCGTCTTCGATCGTCGCGATGGCTGCCCCCGTGTAATCCACCACCGTCTGCAGCTGGCTCAGGATCAGCGCCAGCAGCGGTGTCAATTCCAATGTAGATGCCACGTTGCGCGCCAGCTCCAGCAGGGCCGCGATCTCGCGTGTCCGCTCCGCCACCCGCTGCTCCAGCAGCTGGTAAGCCTCCACCTGTTCCGTGATATCCCGCACCGCCGCCAGCGTGTGCGTCCTGCCGTAATAGCTGAACTGCGTCCCGGTGATCTCCACCTGGAACGGTGTGCCGTCTTTATACACGTCCCGTGCCCGCCCGCGGAACTGCCCACCCGCCCGCACCGCCTCGACGTACTTCTCGAATATACCCCACGAGTCCGGGTGGATGAAATCGCGCGGCTGCAGGCTGCGGAACTCCTCCACCGTATAGCCGTGCATGCGCGCCGCCGCCGGGTTGAAGTCCACCAGCTCCCCTTCCAGCGTGTTGATGAACAGCCCATCGCTCACCGACTCGAAAATCCCCCGGTACTGCGCCTCCCGCTCGCGTAAAGCCGCCTCGGCCTTCTGCCGCTCGATGATATCTTGCTCCAGCGCCTCGTTGACCTGCGTGATCTCCTGCGTGCGCTGCCTCACTGCCCCCGCCAGCCGTGCCTGCCGGTTGGCGGTCAGGTACACCATCCCCGCCACCATCATCGCGATCGTCAGCAGCCCCACCCTGAACAGCAGCAGGTCCTCGCTCACCGCCGCCTTCCACCCGCCCGCCGGGACGCCCGCCAGCACCCACGCACCGTCCGGCAGGTTGATGCGTTGCACCACCGGCTCTTCCAGCAGCACCTCTTTCGCCCCGTAGAACAGCTGCCCCGCCTGGTCGCTCAGCACCAGGTCCAGCGTGCCCGCTTCGTCGCCGATCCCCGCCAGCGCCAGCACCGGCTCCAGGTCCACCACCAGGTTGATCAGCCCCCAGTAGCGCTCGTTCTGGAACACCGCCTTGCGCGCCACCACCCCCATCCCCCCGTCCGCCAGGTCGGTCGGACCGCTCAGCACGATCTGCCGCGTCCCGATCGCCCGTTCCACGTCCTCCCGCACGCCCGGACGCGTGTCCTTCAGCGGGTCGTAGCCCACCACCCGCACGTTATCCTCGATCGGGTACACATAGTACACAATTCCTCCCGGCGCCACCGCGATCGTGCGGATGCCTGTCGTGCTGGCGTACACGCTCGCCGCAAACGTCTCGAAGCTCTTCCCGAAGTTCTCGTCCTGGATCACTACCTGCGAGAACGCGTTCAGGCCGTCCAGCAGCGAAAAGCGCCGGTTCAGCGCCGCCGAGAGCGCCACTGCCCGCAGTGCCACCTCGTCCGCCGCCTGCGACTGTCGCTCCGCGATCAGCCGCCTCTCGTACCACCTGCCTGCCATCCACCATGCCGGCAGCAGCACCGCCAGCGCCACCAGCACCGCCAGCCATGCTCCCGCCGCCGGGTTGCGTAGGCCCTCCCTCAACCGATTCCAACCGGATTTCACCATCCTCTAGCTCCCAACTTCACCTCGATCGAATGGGGAAATTATACCTACATATCGAGATCGCGTTGTTCAGCCGGGTCCTGCCCGCTGCGCACCTCTGAGATAAAAACGCCTCCGCCCGCTTCCGGGTTCCAACCCCCATCCCAATTCCTAATTTTGAGCTTCCCCCCAATTACCCAGTTGACTTATTACCTTATCCCTACTCTCTACTCTCCCTCCTCCCAATTCCTGATTCGCAATTCCTGATTTCCCCTTCTGGTGTAGAATAGTACAAAATCCCTCAAATGCCGCCCCGCGCGAACCCACCCACCAAGGAGAATCACTCATGAAAGGCAATGTAAAAATTATCGCAGCATTGAACGACCTCTTATCCGACGAGCTCACCGCCATCAACCAGTACATGGTCCACTCCGAGATGTGCGCCGACTGGCAGTACGAGCACCTGCACGAAGCCATCGAGGGGCGTGCCATCGCCGAGATGAAGCATGCCGAAAAGCTCATCGGGCGCATCATCTTCCTCGAAGGCTCCCCCACCGTCAGCGTGCTCAAGAAGATCCACATCGGCCCCGATGTCGCCGCCCAGATTCAAAACGACCGCCAGGCTGAAGCCGACGCCGTCCTCGCCTACAACACCGCCATCCGTCTCGCCGTCGAAGTCGGCGACAACGGCAGCCGCGAGCTGCTCGAATCCATCCTCAAAGAAGAAGAAGACCACCTGGATTGGCTCGAAGCCCAGCTCGACCAGATCGACCACATGGGCATCCAGATCTACCTCACCGAGCAGGTGGATTGAGCCATCCCCCGGCCCGCTCCGGGTCATCCGCTGTCTGCCCGCGGGCGAGCCTTGCATCATCGCTCGCCCGCTTTTTTATCGCCTGCCTGCCGCCTCGGCGCCGCCTCGCCCGTCGGGAGCTGCCTGCCACTGCGCCTTGAAAACCCCCGGCAGGTAGGCCAGCCCGCGCCGCACGGTGATGTGCAGCACGGCCGAGGCGCTTGCCCCGTGCCCGCCGGTTGCCCTTAAAATTACGACGCCTTCTTCGTTATAGCGTGCCGCTCTGGGAACCTGTACCCGCACATCGAGGGATATCCGCTCCCCAGGCTCCAGCGGGATGGACGTGCCTGTCAGCTCCGCCACCCAGGTCGAGCTGATCGCCACGCTGTAGACCTCTGCCGTGTCTCCCATATTCGTAAGCTCCAGCGTCCAGGTGGCAGTCTCCCCAGGGGCTGCATCAATGACGGTCTCGCCCGGCTCCAGGGTTATGGCATACATTGATACCCGGCTGGTCAGCTCAGCCGTTGCAGATATACTCGCCTCTCCCTGCGAAGTGAGCCGCACCGTGTGCGTATGCGTCTTGCCCGCCGTAGCGGAGGTTGGCACGCTGACCAGGATACTTACCCCTCCCCCCTCGCCTGCCCTGAACGGCCCTGCGCTTTCTGGAGCGCTCACCGCCCACCCATCCCCCGTGATGCTGATTGTGATAGTATCCGTGCTGTTTCCCGTGTTCGTGACCGCCAGCGTGTAAGTCAGCGTCTCGCCCGGATCAGCCCTCTGGCTCGCCTGCTCTGCCCTCGCTTCCACCGCATGCACCAGGTTGGCAGTCGTGGTCAGGACCGCCTGGGTCGAGTTGCTATCATCCCCTTGCGATGTGATCATCGCTGCCGCTGTATCGCTTTCGCCCGCCAGGGCATTCACCGGTACGCGCACAGCTACGCCCAGCGGGATGCTGGATCCAGCTTCCACTGGTCCCACCTGCAGCGGCGCACTGATCGGCCATCCGCTTACCAGGCCGATGTCGAAGCTGTCGCTGGCGTTGCCCGTGTTGGTTACCGTCAGAGTATACGCCACCGTTTCACCCGGGTCGCCGGACGCCTCTCCCACCCTCGGGCTGACCTGCACCCCGTACACTGCGCTGGCGTTGGTCGCCACCTGCGCCTCGGCATAGACATCCGGTGCCAGGTCGGATACGGCCCTGATCATCGCCGTGTCTCCCTCGCCTGCCTGCGCCTGGGCGGGGATCTCCACGCCCACCTGCACCGCCGCGCTCCCACCAGGCGCCAACCTTCCGACCGATGCCGGGATACTCGTCGCCCATTCCTCTCCGCTCACCGCCAGGCTGAAACTCTCACTGATCGTGCCCGTGTTCGTCACCTGCAGCGTGTGCGTCACCGTGCTGCCCGGGTCGCCGGTCAGTGTGCTCACCGCTGGGCTGATCTCCACACCTATCAAAGTCACCGTCATCGTCACCGGGACGCTGACATCACCGCCAGGCGAGCTGTTCACCACCCGCAGTTCAGCCCGGTAGACCCCCGGCCCGGGCACATCCGGACCGCTCGCCTCGAAGGTCACGCTCACCGCCTGCCTCGCCCCGACCTGCAAGGTGCCGCTGACTGGCTCCACCGTCAGCCAGCTGACATCCTCCTGGACTGGATCCAGCTCGACGATCTCGAAATCTACGGCTTGGTCGATCAGGTTCACCAGCCTCATTTGTTTCGTCTGCGTGCCGCTCATCGGCACGACCGTCTCCAGGCTGCCGGGCGCTACCAACAGGTCGCCGCTGGCTCCCAGGTACAGATCCCTTGTCGTCGCCCTCCCCCGTTCACGTTAACCGTCCCGCTCGCCGGATGGTAGCTCGGGTGGGTGGCGGTGATGGCGTGCTGCCCTGACGAGGCATACAGGGTGTAGAAGCCGTCTGCCCTCTCCGGGTCATCCGGGGTGCCCACCGACAGGCCTGCCAGCCCTTCATCGCTGCTCACCCACGCCCCGCTCACCCCCTCCAGGGCCTCCGCCTCGTATACGTTGCCCACCACCAGCCCACCCGAAGGCGGCGTGCACGCCGTCTGGATGCGCACCTGGTCGATGTAATAGCCCGCCATGGTGCTCGATATATCGCTACTCAGGCTGAAGCGCAGCCGCGCTGTCCCGCCCGCCGCTGATTCCAACGTGTCAGTGAAAACATCCCAATCGCTCTGGGGCATATCGCTGGTGGACTGCCACATAATCTGGTACGCTCCCCCGTTGATGCTGACTTCGGCGAAGGCGCGGTCATAGGATCCTGGTTCCAGGCTCCAGGCCTGCCGCCAGCTTGCCACCAGGGGTGTGCCCGATGGGACCTCCAAAAGATCGATAACGGGCGATAGCAGGTGGTAATCAGCCCCGTTTTCATAATCCCCGTCCAGGTCTGTGCCCCAGCAAAGGCTGCCGGATGTGCATCCTCCGGGCCAGGTGATCGGCGCGCCCCATTCCCACTCATCCTGAGCGCCTGCATGGGTATAGCCGCCGTCGCCGGTCTCGAAATCCTCCCCGTAAGCGGCAAAAGTATACCCAGGTGCGCTGCAGGTGTGCAGATCGGCATCCAGGGCGAAGTCTTCGACCTGGTTCCCGGTCAGCGGATCGACAGTGCGCGACTGAGCCAGATAACCCGGCAGGAATGCCTGCACCTGGAAGGTGTAAGTGACACCTTCGGACAACCAAATGCTGTAATAACCGCTTCCCGGATCGCTCCAAAGCGGTTCTGACGGTCCGCCCTCGATGTCGAGGCGCGCGTACAGCGGCCAACCGGTGAGTGCATCGGTGATGTGGCCTGATACCAAATAAGAAGCCTGCCGGCTTGCGCGGCTGTCAAAGACCAGCTCGACCCCGGAGGCCGTCTCGCCGGACGGGTGAACAGCCGCCAGGATTAAAGCAGCAATCAGTAGAATAGACCGTAATCCAGCAGATCGGCAGCCCATCGATGGCTCCATAGCTTTCCCCTCCTGGGCATGGCGTTAACCATACCGCCTCCGGCTGGTGAGCAGCACCCGCCCGCCTTCCCCTGGCATAGGCTGCTTGCCCCTCCAGGATAGCCTCCGGCACCATAGAACCCGGTGCCGCGCGGCACTGATTCCAGTTTATAACCATTTTGGATGGTTGTCAATTTTCATCTGCCCCCTCTGCCGCACCCTTCCCGCCGCCGGACTTTGCCATGCCCCGAAATGCAGGCGGAGCACTTTGTCCTGTGCTCCGCCTGTTCTGGATTTCTAAGGCAGCGGTGGGTTGGCGTTGTGCGCCAGCTCCAGCGCCATATCCCCGAACCACTCCCCTGCCGCCGGGTCCTCCACCCCCCTCACCGGGTCCAGCGGCCCGCTGGTCCACCGGTAGCACTCCCCGTCCGACTCGCCCGGGATCTTCACCCACAGGTACGCATCCACCAGCGCCTGTCCCGTGTCCGCCGTCGGTCGGTAGCCCAGTCCCCGCTCGGGCGGGTTGCACCAGTCCTGCGGGTCGCCTGCCGGGTGGTCCGCCGGTGGGATCCAACGCCCCTGCCCGTTGCGGCTCGTATCGATCACGAAATGCTTGATGCCGGCATCTCCCGGGTACGGCACCCATGTCTGGCTCTCCACGTTATCCGCGTACCATTGGTCCGTCAGTCCCCATGTCGAAAAGTCGTCCACGTTGGCGGGAAAATATTGGCTGCCGCACCAATCGAAGTGCCCGTTGCCCCACGAGCCCGGGTCGCTGGCGAACCATATACACTTCGCGATCCACGCCCCGTATTTCTCCAGCTGCTCCGTGGGTTGGTAGTTCGAGACGTTCAAGAAGAACCCGTCCGCCTCCAGCCCCCCCGCCTGCACCAGCCGGTGTGCCGCGTCGCCCGCCCCCAGCCACCGGCTGTGGGTCCCGTCCAGGTACACCGATGTGTTCGGTTGAGCCTTCAGCGCCTGCACTGCGTAGTTCAGCATCGCGAACCGCTCGTCCGCTGCCGTTGCCTCGTCCGCATCCGCCGGTCGGCACCACTCGTAGTCCGCCGCCTGCGATGGCAGTCCCCGGAACTGCTTGTACCACGGGATGATGCCCAACCCGTCCGGTTCCAGGATCACCACCGCCTGCTCGTCGCCGATCCCCGCCGCAAAGCTGTCGATCCAATCCATGTATTTCTGCACGCTCAGCGCCCCGCCGGCTGAGTACTGCGCGCAGTCCCGGAACGGCAGGAAGTACGCCACCAGCACCGGCACCGTCCCCTTCCCCGCCGCCCGCTTGACCGTGTTCTTCACCTCCTGCTGCACCCTTTTCGGTGAGCCGTCGGAGAACCACTCCGCTTGCGGCATCTCGATCATCTGCCGGATCAGCTCCGCATCCGCCTTCTCGCCGCTGGAGATCAAGTCTGCGATCTGCTCGATCGCCCCATGGTTCGGCTTGGCGACGTAGAACCGCGTCTCCGGCGGGAAGCTGTTGGCCTCCGCCGCCCGCGATCCTTCCACCGCTGGCGCCAGGGCGCATCCGATCAGGATTGCCAGCAAAATGCCGGCGTTCAGCATGCGTCTCGGCTTTCTTCGAGTGTTCATTTTAGCCTCCTTCTTTGGTCGTCCATCCTATTTGCCTTCAAGGCCCGCCGGATTGAGTCTTGGTTGTCAGTGGAGCATGCTTCAGCGGGTGTTTATCTAATTTTACATACTGAATGGGCGGCGTGTCAACTGTGCGTGCTGACTATCTAACAATAGTCCGGACATCATTCCAAGCCGGGCTCTTCCGTGTCGTCCTGGACCGAAATGTCATTCCGAACGCTTGCGCTCTTTGCAAGTGTGAGGAATCCCTAACTTTTCTATTCTCTCGCTCTTAAGAAACTTTCCGTCACTGCGAGCCGTCCTTTGGCGATGCAGTCCCGCTCTGGGCACATTGTCAAAGAGAGATGGCTTCGTCGCTGCGCTTCTCGCCATGACTTGTTTCTTTACAATAGAAATGCGCTAACCTATGGGATTACTCCTTATGAGAAAAAAGGGCTTTCAGCCCCTCGTACTCGCTTTTCAGCAGACCGTAGAACAACGTCCCGCTCAAACTCCCGTCCGGGTTCCGCTTGTTTTCCGGCACATGCCCCTCTTTTACCATCCCGCAGCGCTCGGCCACCCGCAGGCTGCGCAGGTTTGTGTCGTCGCATTCCATGCGCACCCGCTGCGCCTTCAAATGCTCGAAGACGAGCTGTAATGCGCCTCTTACGGCCTCCGTCACATAGCCCCGACCTTCGTGATCTTTGTCGGCGAAGAAGCCGATTTCGAACTCCGGCAGGTCCCAATTGACCGGCCCGATATAGATTTGAGCCACAAAGGTGTGCGTGCTTTTCTCGAAAGCGCCCATGAAGAAGCATCTGCGCCCCGCCCATTCGTCTGCCAGATCTCGAACCAGGGCTTCCGCCTCTTCCAGGCTCTTGATCGACAGGATGACGTTCTCCGATTCGTAGCGCCTCAGGTGCTCGCGGTTCCTCTGGCTGGCGGCGTAGTACCATTCACCGTCCCCCGCCTGAAAGCCGCGCAGGTACAGGCGTTCCGTCTCTATTCGGGTGGGTATGTCGGGCAGCATCGATTGAACCGTCGCAAGCCGGCCCTCACGTTGTCAGTTCGACCACATACGACGTCATCTCGCTGATGTGCGTGCCTTTGGCCCCTTTGAATTCATACACGTCGCAAAAAGCGTATATTTTCCCGTTTTTCAACAGACGCCTGCCATCCACCGCGCCGGCCTTGCCATGCGTGACCACATGCCGGATGGTCAGCTCCACCACCTCATCATCTTTGATCCGCTCCAACGCTCGGGTAAAATCCTCCCTGCCCTGGATGGCCTCTCTGCCGACCAGGTTTAGACGGATGTCGTCCGTGATGCTGTTCAGGATAAACTCGCTCTCGCCTGTAGCAAAGGCAATGGTTAGCTTTTCGAGCAATAAGTTTTTGGGGGAGTTTCCGCAATCTTCACCGACGATCACTTTTGTCATAAGGCTGCTCCTGGCTTTGAATATCGACGAGAATCATAACACACCCGTTTCGCTTCTTGCCCCTCCCCCCGCCCGGCGTTATAATCTCAATCTATGACCGCACTTTTCCCTGATACCGATCCCAAAGCTGAAGCCGTTCTGATCCGTTTGCTGCGCGATGCCCCGCCCTGGCGCAAGATAGAGATGGTGGATCAGCTTAATCAGTCGGTTAAGCTTCTCGCCCTGGCTGGTTTACGGCAGCGCTTTCCCCAGGATGATGATGAACGCCTGCGCCGGCGGTTGGCGGATTTGCTGCTCGGTGAAGAGCTGGCTATCAAAGTATATGGACCTTTGCTGGTGGAGAGCTAAGCGTGCTGCCAGAACCTGTTAGCATATTGCTGCTCGTGACAACCGCCTTTGAGCGATTGTATATCCCTTATCTGGTCGGCGGATCGATGGCCTCCGCTTTCTACGGCGTGGCGCGCTCGACGCTGGATGCGGATGTGGTTGCCGATATCCCGGAAGATAAAGTAGACGCTCTGGTTGCTGCACTTGGCGCAGATTTCTATGCGGATGAAGAAATGATCCGTTGGGCGATTGAACACCGCAGTAGTTTCAACCTGGTTCATCTGCGTACGATGTTTAAGGTGGATGTTTTTATCCGCAAAGAACGCCCGTTTGACCGGGCTCAATTTGAGAGACGGATCGAACAGGTTATTGCCACACAGCCCGAGCAGAAGGCGTTTATCGCATCTGCAGAAGATATTATTCTTGCCAAACTGGAATGGTATCGTCTGGGAAACGAAGTCTCCGACCGGCAATGGCGAGATATCTTGGGGATTTTGATCGTCCAGGCCGGGCGGTTAGATCTGGATTATCTGCGCCGCTGGGCTGTCGAATTAAATGTCTCCGACCTGCTCCAACGCGCTCTGATAAAGATCCAATAACGGGTCTCTCCCACCCACGCACATGGGTTTTGTGGAACCACTCTGAGATGGGTATGATCTCAGCGTCAACCGGCTCTCCAATCCATAATCCGCTGCCAGCTTGTGTCTCACGTAAACACGTGTTATACTTTTTTACGTGAAACGCCCTGTTCTGGAGGCCATCATGGAAACAACCCAAAATGTTACCCTGGCGATTCCCAAGGATGTTTTGCGCAAAGCCAAGATTATCGCCGTGCAAAAGAACACTTCCCTGTCCGCCCTGCTGACCCAAACGTTAACCGACTTGGTCGCCCGTCATGAAGCGTACGATCAGGCGCGGCAGCGCAATTTATCTTTGTTGAAAAGCGGGTTCGACCTGGGTACACAGGGCGAGCCTCACTGGAAGCGAGATAGTTTGCATGAGCGCTGATCCTCGGGAAGCCACTTTTCTGGATACCAACATCCTGGTTTATGCATTCGACCGCTCCGCCGGGCAGAAGCATGACCGCGCCGTGCAACTGATAGAAGGATGTTGGGAAAATGAAAGCGGCTGCCTCAGCCTCCAGGTGCTGCAGGAATTCTTCGTCACGGTGACCCGGAAGATCGCTGCGCCGTTGGATCATGGGACCGCCCGGCAAATCGTCGCCGACCTGGCGCAGTGGCGTCTGCACGCCCCCCAGGCCAGTGACTTGCTGCAAGCCATTGACCTGCAGCGTGACTATCAGCTTTCCTTTTGGGACGTGCAAATTGTGCAAAGCGCGGCCAGTCTTGGCTGCAAGCAGCTGCTGTCCGAAGACCTGAGCCACGGGCAGGTGTATGGAGAAGTGCGCGTCGTTAATCCATTTTTAGAGCCGAATTGATCGCCCCGCACCTCCCCTCGCCGCTCGCTTCCATCGCTCTTAGTAAAGGATGTTTTAGAAGAAATTAATCCGGCTTGATGCGGGCGAGAAGTTCACGAGCAAGTGCCAGAAAATAAGCCTTTATTTCCTCCCAGGGTAATGGTTGAAGCATTCGGGGGAACAGCCGAATTTTCTCAACATTCTTCAGGGCATAAGCCAGGTAAAGCTCCGAAAGTCCCCGGTCCTTTTCTCGCGCCATGCGGAACAGGGCATCAAACTTCATGTCTGTATGCTGCAAAATCCAATACAGGTCAATAAAATCCTTGGCATCGGTGCGGCCAAACACGGCCAAAACTTTGTTGGAGCCTATGTTCTCCAGGCTGTCGAGTTGTATGCCATCTCTCAGGACAAGCATTCCAAAATGCACAGGCACATCTTTTACCAGGTCAACTTTTAGCGTGTTTCCAACCCCATCCGTCACAATATATTGGATGAAGGTATCCGTGACAACCTGGTTGGTAATCTCCAATTTCAACGCGTGTAAAATCCCCAGGATTACCCGATTGGCCTCGGCAAAATCTTGCTCGAAGTCATTGGTGAATAAATCCAGGTCAAGGCTTTCGCGATGATGGAAATAAAAACGGGCCAGGGCTGTCCCGCCCGTTAAATAGAAAGGTTTGCCCAGCGGTCCGGCGAAAAAAAGTTCAAGGAAACGATCCTGCAAGGCAAAATTAGCGTTCATGGAGCAGCTCACCCGCCCAAACCGACAGTGCAAACTCCCAGGCCGCGCGCACTTGCGGCTTCAGCTGGAGTTTTGGAAAAATGGCGCGCAATTCTGCCAGCGAAATATATCCCCAAATATCCTCGTAACGAGCGGACTCCAGCAGCCGTCCTACCAACCAGGCTTTTTGCCCTTCATCATCTCCCCGTAAAATAGCCTGGATGTCGGTCTCAGTGAGATTGTAATCCCAAATGAAATAGGGTGTATTCAGTTCACTCATAATAAAATTGTATCACACCCATTAATCCCAAGTTGTCCAAGTCAGATGTGCTATGCTGGACCCTTTGCACCGCTGCGATAGACACCCGTCCGAGTATAATTACCCGCATGGACCTCTTCAGCCACTCCATGCACGAGCGCATGAAGACCGAAGCACCCCTCGCCGCCCGCATGCGCCCGCGCACCTTGGATGAATTCACCGGGCAGGAGCATATCGTCGGGCCGGGCAAGCTGCTGCGCCGGGCGATCGAAGCCGACCGCCTGTTCTCCTCCATCATCCTGTGGGGTCCGCCCGGCACCGGCAAGACTACCCTCGCCATGGTCATCGCCAACCTGACCAAATCACACTTCGAGACCCTCTCGGCGGTCTTGGCGGGCAAGGCCGAGCTGAGGGTAGTCATCGAGAAGGCCCTCGAGCGGCGCAAGCTATACAACAAGCGCACCATCCTCTTTGTCGACGAAGTCCACCGCTGGAACAAGGCCCAGCAAGATGCCCTGCTGCCGCACGTCGAGAACGGCACGGTTATCTTGATCGGCGCTACTACAGAAAACCCCTATTTCGAGGTGATCGGCGCCCTGGTCTCACGCTCGCGTGTTTTCCAGCTCCGCCCACTGGAAGACGAAGATGTGCGCATCATCCTGAACAGCGCCATCACCGACCGCCAGCGCGGATACGGTGATCGCTCCATCCGCCTCGAAGAAGATGCACTTCAGCACCTGATCCACATCGCCGGCGGCGACGCTCGCAATGCCCTCAACGCCCTCGAGCTGGCGGTGGAGAGCACCCCGCCCGGTCCGGATGGGACGGTTGTCATCACCCTGGATGTGGCCCAGGAATCGATCCAGCGCCGGGCCGTGCTGTACGACAAAGATGGCGACGCCCATTACGATACCATCTCGGCCTTTATCAAGTCGGTGCGCGGCTCAGATCCCGATGCGGCCCTGTACTGGCTGGCAAAGATGCTCTACGCCGGTGAAGACCCGCGCTTTGTGCTGCGCCGCCTGATCATCCTGGCGGGCGAGGATATCGGGCTTGGCGACCCGCTGGGACTGGTAGTCGCCAGCGCCGCCGCCCAGGCCTTCGACTACATCGGCCTGCCGGAGGGCATCTATCCCATCGTGGAAGCCACGCTCTACCTGTCAACTGCCCCCAAATCCAACAGCGCCGGGGCATATTTCAAGGCTTTCCAGCTCATTGAACAGGAAGGCATCACTGCCGTACCTCAACACCTGCAGGACGCCAACCGCGATGCACGCGCCTTAGGTCATGGCCGGGGCTACCAGTACCCGCATGAATCCCCCGATCACTTTTTACCGCAGCAGTACCTGCCGCGGCCGCTGCTCGGCACCTACTTCTACCAGCCCTCCGAGCAGGGCTATGAAGCCCAGGTCAAAGAGCGCCTGGAGCTCTGGCGCGATGCTCAGCGCCGCGCCCTCGAGATCACCACCGCTGAGGTCCTGCCCGACCTGAGTGAAAACGCCATCAAAGACATCAAGCACAAACACAAGCCCTCCTGAGAACTCTCATGCCGACATTACTGCTCATCCGTCACGGAGAAAACGATTACGTGGTCAAAGGGCGCCTGGCTGGTCGCCTGCCGGGGGTGCACCTGAACGAAAACGGGCGTCAACAAACGCAGTGGCTGGTCGAGAAGCTGGCCGGCGCGCCTATCAAAGCCATTTACTCCAGCCCGCTCGAGCGGGCCCTGGAGACCGCCGGGCCGCTGGCTGAGGCGCTGAACCTCGCCATCATTGTGAGCGACGGATTATTGGAAACTGACATCGGCGAATGGCAGGGTCGCACGATCAAAAGCATGCGGCGTGAAAAGCTCTGGCGCGTGGTGCAGACCGCCCCATCGCTGGTGCGCTTCCCTGGCGGCGAAACGCTGGTAGATACTCAATACCGCGTGACCCGCGAGATCGAGACCATCTGCGCCCAGTACGCGCCGGACGACATGATAATCTGCGTCTCACATGGCGACCCGATCAAGCTGGCGGTCGCCCACTACATCGGGCTGCCGCTGGATAATTTCCAGCGGCTGGTTGTCGCTCCGGCTTCGATCACTGCCTTGCAGATCACTGACCGCTTCAGCCGTCTGGTCAGCCTGAACCTGGATAATTCTTTCAACCGGCCCAAACCATAAACATTTTCATCTTGCTTCGACCAGCCTGATATTCCCTGATCTGCAAAACGACTATCTGGTATACTACGCCTTATCTGCCGCCCAAGATAACGGAGCCATCTATGCCCCCCAACGAAATCGACCTGCGCCCGGTAACACACATTACTACGGATGCCATCGGGCAGCCTGGAAAGCGCGTCTTCTATATCCAGGGCTGGCAGGACGAGCGAACCATTACCCTGATCGTTGAAAAGCTCCAGATCCAATCGCTGGCAGTCGGGGTCGAGCAGTTCCTGGCGGAGATCGCTACCCGCTACTCGGACCTCCCGGAGGCATCCGGCGAGTACAGTGAAGAGAAAATGCGCATCCACCCGCCGGTGGATCCTTTATTCCGCACGGGAGAGATCGGACTGGGCTACGACTCAGATAACGATCTGGTCGTCCTGATTGCCCGCGAGCTGCTGGCCGAAGACCAGGATCCCAACGAAGCCAGCGTGGTGCGTTTTTGGTGCACCCGCTCTCAAATCCGTGCGCTGAGCCATTGGGGTGTTGAAGTAGCCTCGCGCGGCCGGCCCACCTGCCCCCAGTGCGGGCAGCCAATCGAGCCTGAAGGCCATTTCTGCCCCAAGAAAAACGGTCACCTGCACTAACCCATCCCGGAGGATTCCCGGCCAGCCGCATAACCTCTGAACTCCCGGCTGGCAGGCGTACCGTACGCTCATGCTGCTCCCTCTACCGATCCCTAAAAAAGATTCGCTGCTTACCATCCTCCAGGAAGGTAAGCTGTCTCTGCAGGGGGAGTTCATGTGGGGATCCAACTACACCTTCCTGCTGGAGGTGGAGCACCCGCTCGGCAGCGTAAAGGCGGTCTACAAGCCCACTCGCGGGGTGCGACCGCTTTGGGATTTCGCCACTTCCACGCTGGCGCGCCGGGAGGTAGCCGCCTTTCTGGTCAGCGAGGCGCTGGGCTGGCACATGGTCCCCCCGACGATCTACCGCAAGGATAGTCCGCTCGGTCCCGGCTCTATCCAGCTGCATATCGATCATGATCCCGAATATCATTACTTCAACTTCAGCCCGTCGGACCGACAGCGGCTGCGCCCGGTGGTGCTGTTCGACCTGCTGATCAATAACGCCGATCGCAAGGGCAGCCATGTGCTGGTCGATCCCGAGCGCCGTATGTGGCTGATCGATCACGGCATCTGCTTTCACGTCGAGAACAAGCTGCGCACCGTCATCTGGGATTTTGCCGGAGAGCCGATCCCCGAAGACCTGTGCAGCGATGTGACCCGCTTCCGCCAGCAGCTTGCAGATGAACCACGTTCACGCCCGCTGGTGGAACAACTGTCCAGATACCTGAGCGCCAACGAGATCAAAGCCTTGGCAGCCCGGGCAGAACAGCAGATGCGCCTCGGGACTTTCCCCGACCCGGATCCAAACCGGCGCCCCTATCCCTGGCCCCCGGTCTAAACCGCCCAGGGCAAATTCACACACCATAGTTCAGGGAGTTAACCATGCCGCATACCAAACTCGCCATGCTTGGTTTTGGCAACGTCGGGCAGGCGCTGGCGCGCCTGCTGCTGCGCAAAGAGGCAGATATCCAAAAGCGCTACGGCATCACGTTCACCGTCACCGGCATTGCTACCGGTCGGCATGGCGCCGCCATCGACCCGCAGGGCATCGACCTGCAGAGCGCCCTGGCAATCATGGATGCCGCAGGGAGCCTCGCATCGCTCTCGAATCTGGCCCCGCCCGCCGATGCCATCGATTTTATCCAGCGCTGCGGCGCTGGCGTGCTCTTCGAGAACACACCCGTCAACTACCAGAACGGACAGCCGGCAGTAGATCATCTCAAAGCCGCCCTGGAGCTGGGCATGCATGCCATCACTGCCAACAAAGGCCCGGTCGTCCACGCCTACGGGCATCTCAGCCAGCTTGCAGCCGAGCAGGGGTGCAGGTTTTTCTTCGAGTCAACCGTCATGGACGGCGCCCCCATCTTCTCGCTCTTCCGCAGCGCGCTGCCAGCCGCCGACCTGCGCTCCATACGGGGCGTGCTCAACTCGACCACCAACCTGATCCTGACCCGCATGGAGGGCGGCGAGAGCTTCGACCAGGCGGTGGCGTATGCCCAGTCGATCGGCATCGCCGAGACCGACCCCAGCGGAGATATCGACGGCTGGGATGCCGCTATCAAAGTGTCTGCCCTGGTGAGCGTGCTGATGGGCGTGCCGCTGAAGCCGGCGCAGGTGGACCGGCAGGGCATCCGCAGCATCACCCCCCAGGAGATTGCCCGTGCCAGGGAGCAGGGCAAGCGTTGGAAGCTGGTCTGCTCGGCAGAGCGGGATGATGCGGGCATGCACGCAGGCGTGCGGGCGCGGGTGGCGCCCGAGATGGTAGGCATCGACTCGCCCATGTACGGGATCGAAGGCACCACCAGCATTGTTCAGTTCGAAAGCGATGTGCTCGGCTTGCTCTCGGTGATCGAGAGCGATCCCGGTCCGCACACCACCGCCTACGGATTGTTGGCGGATTTCCTCAACGCGGTACGAAAAGAATAAAATATCAATAGGGAAAGGGGGATTGTTCATAGGTTTATTTTGGGCGGTGACGCAGCCCAGTATAAACCCTGGCATCCATTAACCGCGCCCTGGGGAAAACTCTCCCTCGGGATTGTTGATTTCTGCACGATTTTATTGTATTGTATAGGTGTGCAGTAACAGCCCAAAGGAGGTCCGCCATGGAAATCATCCAATCCGGCATCGCTCAGCTGATCCGACCGCCGGATCTCAACGCTTTCCGAGAATGGAACCGCAAGAAGCCCAAGACGCTGATCGATAAGCGCATGACCGAGGCAGAGGCGATCAGCCGCTTCGTCCACGACGGCGACTATATTGGCACCGAGCTGTACGGCACGGTGCGCTGCCCGATGTCGCTGGTCAATGAGGTCGTGCGCCAGGGCAAGAAAGACCTGCTGGTCGCGGGGCAAGGGGTGCTCGAGCTGGATATGCTCCTGGCAGCCAGCCTGGTCAAGAAAATGGACATCACTTATGCGGGCCTGGAGGTCTACGGGGTTTCGAACTGCCTGCGGCGCGAGGTGGAAAGCGGGCGGGTAGAGACCTGTGTGGAATGGAGCAACGCCGCCTTTGCCGGGCGCTTTAAGGCTGCCGCCATGGGGGTGCCCTTCATCCCGCTGCGCTCTATGCTGGGCAGCGACACCTTGAAATACAGTTCAGCTAAAGTGGTGCGCGACCCATTCACCGGCGACCCGATCTGCCTGATACCGGCCCTGATCCTGGATGTGGGCCTGATCCACGTGCACCGCGCCGACAAGTACGGCAATGCCCAAATCGACGGCATCAGCGGCTTTGCGGCTGAGATGGCGCGCGCTTCCAGGACGTTGATCGTCAGCACCGAAGAGATTGTGGACACGGAGGAGTTCCGCCGGCGCCCAGACCGCACCATCATTCCCTACTACCTGGTGGATGGGGTCGTGCACGCTCCCTTTGGCTCTCATCCTGGCGAGATGTGCTACCTGTACCAGCGAGATGAAGACCAGATCCGCGAGTGGGTAAAAGCTGCGGAGACGCCTGAGACCACCCAGGAATACCTGCAGAAGTACATCTACGGCGTGCGCGACCACCAGGAATACCTGGAACTGATCGGTCAGGAGCGGCTGGAAAGCCTGCGCTTAGGAGCGGAGAAATGAGCAGCCCTGCCTATAACCCCAGCGAGCTTTTAATCTGCAGCGCCGCCCGGCTGATGCCGGATAGCACCACCGCCTTCATCGGCACGGGCATTCCTATGCTGGCGGCATCCCTGGCGCAGAAGATGCACGCCCCCAACCTGGTGACCGTGTTCGAATTCGGGGGCACGGGAGCCATCCTGGACGAGCTGCCCATCGCCGTCGGTGGACAGCGCACTTTCCACCGCGCAATCGCCGCTTCCGGCATCTGCGATGTCATGGAGGCTGCCCAGCGCGGCTTCATCGAGTTCGGCTTCCTGGGGGGAGCACAGATCGACCCCTACGGAAATCTGAACAGCACCGTGATCGGCGACCACGATCACCCCAAGGTGCGCCTGCCCGGTAGCGGCGGCTCGAACGATGTCGGCTCACTATGCTGGCAGACGATCGCCATCATGCGCCATGATAAGCGCCGCTTTATGGAGAAGGTGGACTTCATTACCACCCCCGGTTACCTGACCGGTCCCGGGAGTCGCGAGGCTGCCGGTTTGGCGCCCGGCACCGGACCCTACCGCGTGGTGAGCAACCTGGCTATTATGGGCTACCACCCGGTAAGCAAACGCATGCTGCTCCTGGCAGTCCAGCCGGGGGTGACAATCGAGCAGGTGCTTGAAAACACCGGCTTTGAGCTGTTGATTGCCGAGACGGTGGAGGAGAACCCGGCGCCTACCGCAGAGGAGCTGCGCATTCTGCGCGAAGAAGTCGATCGCGAGAAATTATATATATGAGCATTGACCTTTGGCTGGCGTACCGGCACATGCTGCGCAGCCGCCTGTTCGAAGAGGCGGTGGCGGTGCTGTGGGAGGCAGGCTGGATCTCCGGCGAGATGCATATGAGCGCCGGTGAGGAAGCCATCGCCGCCGGCATAGTCTTGCAGCTTCAGGATGGCGATGCCCTGGCGCTGGACCACCGCGGCACAGCGCCGCTGTTGATGCGCGGGGTCCATCCTCTACTCCTGCTGCGCGAGTTCCTGGGACTGCCGGATGGACTGTGCAGCGGCATGGGTGGTCATATGCACCTGTTCGCCCCGGAACTCCTGACGGCCTCTTCGGGCATCGTCGGTGCATCGGGGCCGGCGGCAGCCGGGTTCGCCCTGGCAGCGCAATATCTTCGACCCGGCAGGCTGGCGGCTGCCACCTTCGGCGAAGGGGCGATGAACCAGGGCATGCTGATGGAGAGCATGAACCTGGCGGTCGCCTGGCGGCTGCCGGTCCTGTTCATCTGCAAGGACAACCAGTGGGAGATGACCACGCGCGGCGCATCTATCACCGGCGGGAATTTACGGGAGCGCGCTGGCGCCTTTGGGATGCCTGCCTTGGATGTGGACGGCAGCGACGTCGAGGCCGTGTGGGCCGCTGCACAGGAGGCCATACGGCGCGCCCGCCAGGGAGAGGGGCCATCTTTCCTGCATGCTACATGCGTGCATCTGCAAGGTCATTTCCTGGGCGACCAGCTACTGCGCCTTGCCAGCAACCCGCTCAGCGATCTGGATACGACCACCGCCCCGATGCTAAAGGCTTTCTTCCGGCGCGCTGGTGCGCCGCTGAATGAACGCCTGCGCGGTATTTCGCAGGTCATGGCGATGATCTCCCAGGCGCCTACCCGGCGGATCGTCCAGGGCAAAGACCCGCTTGTGCTGCTCAGCTCGAAGCTGGCATCCGAGCCAGACCGGCTTCAGGAAATCGAGCACGATATCAAAGCGGAGATCCAGCAGGTTGTCGAAACTGCGCTGGTAAACCTGGAGCCACAAGAGGCAGGCCAGTCATGAGGACCATGAGCTTCGCCAATGCCATCGATGACGCCCTGGCACAAGGCATGTCGTCTGATCCGCGCATCATCGTTATGGGCGAGGATGTGCAGGGATTGCGGAGCAGCCTGCTGGTGCGCTTTGGACCGCTGCGCGTGCGCAACACGCCCATCAGCGAGAGCGCGTTCCTGGGGGCAGGCGTGGCTGCCGCCATGGCTGGGATGCGCCCGGTTGTCGAGATCATGCTGGTGGACTTCATCGGCGTGGCTGTCGACGCCCTGCTCAACCATGCTGCTAAAATCGAGGCGTTTTCCGGCGGGCGCTGGAAAGTCCCGCTGGTCGTACGCTCAGCCGCTGGCGGCGGGTATGGCGACGGCGGGCAGCACGAACAAAGCCTGTGGGGCTGGTTGGCGCATATACCGGGCCTATCGGTGGTGGTCCCTTCCAATCCGGCAGACGCGGGCGGGTTAATGCTGGCAGCTCTGCAGCACGACAGCCCCGTGGTATTCCTCGAGCACAAGCTGTTAGCCGAGAACTGGCTCAGCAGCCTCGGTGCTGGCGGGCGCAAAACCGTGCAGTATGACGTGCCCGAGCACGGGGCCAAAGGCCCCGTCCCCAAGGTCTGGACGCCGCTGCCGATTGGGCAGGCAGCAACCCACCGGCAGGGCAGCGATCTCACCCTGGTGAGCGTCGGCGTAGGCGTGCACCGCTGCCTGGAGGCCGCCCAAGGGCTTCAACGGCAAGGCGTGTCCGCGGGCGTAATGGATCTGCGTACTTTGTCGCCTTTAGATAAACGGGCAGTCTGCGAGGCAGTCAGCCAGACGGGCAGGCTGCTGGTGGTGGACGAAGACTATGAGGAGTTCGGTTTATCCGGTGAGCTGGCTGCCGTTGTCCTGGAAGCGGGTATCCCGGTGCGCTACAGCCGCGTGTGCTCGCAGACCACCATTCCGTATGCCAGGCAGCTCGAAGACCAGGTGCTGCCCAGCACTGCCGCCATTATCAGAGCGGCCCTAAACCTGATGGAGTATTGAATGCCTGAAACATTCCGCTCTTCGCCCCAGCCTGCACACCCGCGCGGTTTGTCCGGGATCATCGCCCTGCTTTTGCTGACGTTTATTGCCACCCTGGCATATTGGGTCATCTACTTCACCAGCGGCGACGTGCAGGTACGCCAGGACGAGGTCTACCTGGCATTCGAGAACGCCTTCCCGGCTGCGGACGCCTGGATGGCAGCCTGCGCGCTGTTGGGAGCAGTTGGATTGTGGCGGCGCCGTCCCTGGGGATTATTGTTTGGTCTGCTGGCAGCTTCGAGTGCGATTTTCCTGGGCTTGATGGATGTGACCTTTAACTTGAACGAAGGCATCTATGCTATCGGCGGCGCGGAGACTGCCATCGAGGTCATCATCAATGTGTTCTGCCTGGCAGCCGGCCCGCTCTCCATCCTGTACTTATGGGCCAACCGCCAGGCGCTGATTAATCCGTAGGGACGAAATCAGAGCGGCAGCCAGACCCCGATGCCCTTCTCTCGGGCGCGGCGGTAGATCTCCGGCGCCACCGCCATATCGTCCATCGCCAGGCCTAGGTTCATCGCCATAGTGCGCTCGCCAGGGTTCTGGCGGCCCTGTTTTAAGCCGGCTGCCAACTCGCCCAGGTCGGCGTAGGGATTAGGGGTGGTCTGGAAGTAGCCGACACTGCGGTAGTACTCGAACTGGGCATGATCGTCGGTGGCGATGCGATCCATCTGCGCCAGAGCAGATGGCTGCCAGTAGCTGTCGAAATCCACCGCGCTGGCAAAGGCTCCCGGCTGAAGCCAGTCCTTCTCGATCGTTGGCGTGGGGTGTTTGAGGATCGGGCCGGAAGTGACAACGATATCGCTCGGCACTACAGCCTGCCGGGGAGCGTCCACACCGATAACTTCAATTCCCAGCCTGGCAGACATCTCCTTCACATAGCGCTGCTTTACATCCGGTAATATGTCGTAGGCATAAACGCGTTTGACCGGAAAGAGGGTTGCCATAGCGATCAGGTTGGTGCGTCCCTGCACGCCGCAGGCCAGGATCCCGACCGTCTGGCTGTCGGGACGTGCCAGGAAGCGCGCCGAGAGCGCCGAGGCCGCCCCGGTGCGATAGGCGGTGATCCAGGTGCAGTCCATCACGGCGTAGGGCAGCCCAGTCTCCGCATCGTTCATGATCAGCAGACCGCTGATATACGGCAAGCCGCGCTTATAGTTATCCGGGTAGCCGCTCACCCACTTGATGCCCGCCGACTGCAGGGCGGGTATGTAGGCTGGCATGGCATGGATGAAGGCATCCGGCTGGGTATGGATCCCCGGCTTGGGCGGCATCTCAACCCGGCCCTCGCCTTTCTCTTTGAAAGCCTGGGCAAGCAGCTCGATGATCGTAGCCATATCCACAGCGACGGCTTCTACATCCGCCCGAGAGAGGTAGAGTAACTGGTGGTCTGCCATAATCATGCTCCTTTATTCGCCGATCCACTCCACAATCACCGCTTCACCCTGGCCAACACCCACGCATAGGGTCGCCAGGCCATAGTAGGGGCGCTTCTCAGCCGGCGCACGGCGGCGCATCTCGTGCAGAAGGGTGGTCAGGATGCGCGCCCCCGAGCAGCCCAGCGGGTGCCCCAGGGCGACCGCCCCACCGTTGACATTGGTGATCTCGTGGCGCAATCCAAGCTCCTGCATCACCGCCAGCGATTGTACAGCAAAAGCCTCATTCAGCTCGACCAGGCCGATGTCTTCGATAGTCAATCCGGCACGCTGCAGCGCTTTACGCGTGGCGGGCACAGGACCCAGACCCATTGTCCTCGGCGGCACACCGGCCGCGGCGCTGGCTATTATGCGCGCCATGGGTTTAAAACCCAGCTCACTGGCAGTGGATGCGCTCATCAGCAGCATCGCCGCCGCGCCATCATTCAGGCCCGACGAATTGCCCGCCGTCACGCTGCCATTCTTGCGGAAAGCGGGTCTGAGCCGCGCCAACGATTCCAGGGTGGTGTCGCGCCGCGGGCGCTCGTCGGTAGCTACCATGACGGGATCGCCCTTGCGCTGCGGCACCGGTACCGGCACAATCTCCTCGGCGAATTTACCAGAATCGATGGCGGCGATGGCGCGCTGGTGGCTTGCCACGGCGAAGGCGTCTTGCTGCTCGCGAGTAAGGTGAGGCATCAGCTCGTAGATGTTCTCGGCAGTCTCGCCCATCGATTCGGTGCCGTGCATCTCCTGCATGCGCGGGTTCGGGTACCGCCATCCCAGGGCGGTATCCCAGGCGGTGAGGTTGCCAAAGGCGAACGGCTGCTCGGCTTTGGGAAGCGAATAAGGGGCGCGCGACATGCACTCCACGCCACCGGCGATGTACACATCCCCTTCTCCAACGCGGATGGCGCGTGCCGCCTGGTTGATAGCGTTCAAGCCAGACGCACACAGGCGGTTGATGGTCACCGCCGGCACCTCTACCGGGAAACCAGCCAGTAAAGCAGCCATGCGCGCCACATTGCGGTTATCCTCGCCGGCCTGGTTGGCACAGCCCAGGTATACCTCCTCCACAAAGGCTGGATCAATGCCAGTGCGGGCAACCAGGGCTTTCAAAACGTGGGCAGCCAGATCATCCGGGCGCACGGAAGATAGCACACCTCCCAGCGCCCCGATCGGCGTGCGGATGGCATCAATGATGACAGCTTCAGGCATAGATCACTCCTTTTTAGAGATTACGACGTGGAGCGCAAAGTGTAGATTGTCCTGAACCGGGCAGCAAACTTTGCCGATTCTACCATTGCAAACCGCCATATATAATTTTATTAACGCAATGAAATTTTTGGCGGTTTGCTTAAGTGATTGGCCGGTATTACATGACTTTTTTGTAAAGATACTTTCGGCCAATCACACATGCACTCCCGGTCATACTTTGTATAAGAGATCGA